>Ga0080004_1132216_pt1 | contig 20646 bp, 12 predicted proteins | sample WasSprMetagenome_FD_69207 | JGI IMG/M metagenome (GOLD analysis project Ga0080004, IMG submission 69207) | Sulfidic aquatic microbial communities from Washburn Spring, Yellowstone National Park, USA - WS (SPADES assembly) (version 2) | ecosystem: Environmental > Aquatic > Thermal springs > Hot...
GGCGGCGGCTACATAGGCTTGGAGGTGGCGGAGAACCTGAAGCGGGTCGGGAAGGAGGTGGTGGTTTTCGAGATCCTCCCGCACGTGATGCCCACGCTGGACCCCGATGTCGCCGTTTCCATCGAGGAGGAGTTGGCGAGGAACGGCGTGGAGCTGCACTTGGGTGAGAAAGTGGTGGAGCTCGCGGGAGGGGCTAATGTCGAGAAGGTGGTCACCGATAAGGGCGAGTACAAGGTGGACGCGGTATTCGTGGCTACAGGGGTGGCCCCCGAGACCGAGCTGGCCAAGCAGCTCGGCGTCAAGTTGGGGACCACGGGCGCCGTCCAGGTCAGCAAGAGGATGGAGACGAGCGTGGAGAACGTGTACGCGGCGGGCGACGCGGCCGAAGCGATCAACCTCGTCACGGGCAAGCCGGACTGGTTCCCGCTCGCCCCGGTGGCGAACAAGATGGGCTACGTGGCCGGCGCCAACGCAGCCGGCTTGAGCGCCGAGTTCCCGGGGGCCGTGGGCACCGCGATCACGAAGATCTTCAACCTCGAGGTGGGCAGGACGGGATTGACGGAGGAGAGGGCGAGGAAGGAAGGGTTCGAGCCGGTTTCGGTCAAGGTGGAGACCGCCACGCGACCCAGGTACTACCCCGGTGGCTCCAGGATCACGGTGAAGCTGATAGCCGACAGGAGGAGCGGAAGGCTGCTGGGTGGTCAGATCGTGGGCGGCGAGGGGGTCCTAGCGCGCGTCAACGCACTCGCCACCCTGCTGGCGAAGGGCGGCACCGTGGAGGAACTCTTCTTCGCGGACCTAGCCTACGCGCCGCCCTTCGCCCCCGTCTGGGACCCGCTCGTGCTAGCGGCGAGAGTCATGATACGGGAGCTCGGCGGCGCCGAGTGAGGGAAAAGGTTTTCAGCCGTGGAGTGCGGGCGGAGACGCGGGATGAGCGACCGATGGCTGCCTGAAGGGTGATTGAAAGGGTAAGCTGCTCGACCGCGCTAGAGTCCGAGGCGGCGCCGGTCGCCCGGGCCAACGTGCCCCCTGCTCGTTTGCACGATCACCACCTTGAGACCGGCCGCCTCCAGCACCTTCTTCACTTCCAGCATCTCCCGGGGGCTGGGCCTCTTCAGGTCCCTGCGGCGGAAGGCAGGGAAGTAGTCGAGGACTGTGACCTGGATATCGCTGCCTATCGCCGCTAGCCTCTCGCCGGCTTCCGCCACCTCCTCCAAGCTCACGAGGTCCCTGTTGTAGACGAGGCGCGCGCCCGCGCGGGTTTGTCCGCGCTTTTCTGCCCCCTCTGGCCCGCCCGTCACTGCTCCGGCTGGGCCCACGGGGGTGCAACCCCTCACCGCCCGTGATCGGGCTCAGCCCCCAGCCTCATCCCGGCGTCCGCCGGGTGCGCCCGGCGCGCGCACGGGCAGCGGGGCAGCATGCTTGAGCGCGACCCCGCCAACTCGCCAGCGAGTACCGAGCTCGGGGACCGCTCAGGCTCTCTCACCGCTTACGCCCCCGCCGCGCCGTTCCCGCTCGGCATCGGGCTAGAGGCAAACCGGGGCTTTATAAATTTGATATTGAGAAGACTGAAAGTGATTTTTTCTAACCGGAAAATTAAAGAAAAGAATAGAGAATACGCAAGAATGCTATAGGGAGAGCGCCAGCAGCTATAGGGAAGGCTCCGGTTAAGCTAGGCTGGCGGAAGCGTAGCGCGTGCTGGTCGCTGAGTTTTCCGTCAGCGACCACAGAGGTCTCGCGGAAGGCGTGCAATGCCAGCAACCGGTTGCAGCGCTCGTAACAAGTTTTACCGACCGTAAACCAGCGGGTGCACGCTCGCCTAGCTCCGCGGCGGTGGAGCTGCGAAGCTGAGGGTAAACCGCTCGGCAGGCTGTAGAGCGAGCGTGGAGCGCAACGATGCAGGTCGGTTTTGTATCGCATCGCTGAACCTCCCGTGCCGCGGGGTTGAAGGTCTCAGCGCGATCGCGCTTGTAAATCTTGCGGGGCTGATGCGGAAATTTGAGCTCGACGCTGCTTGAGGTTAAAGGATCCTCACGCGCAAACGATTAATAAAAGCGGGGGGACTCTTGCGCGAGAGGCCATGTCGGTTTTTCTCCAAAACGTGCTGAGCACGCTGAAGAGGGGCGTTGCCCTCGGCGGCTTCCCCGAGGGTTTGTACAAGCTGTTGAGCAAGCCGGAGCGCGTTGTCGCCGTCTCTATACCCGTCCGCATGGACAGCGGCGGGCTTGAGGTTTTCGAGGGGTTTAGGGTTCAGCACTGCAGCGCGCTGGGCCCCTACAAGGGTGGGATCCGCTTTCACCCTGGCGTGACGTTGGAGGACGATATCGCCCTCGCCACCCTAATGACTCTCAAGAACTCGCTCGCTGGGCTGCCGTACGGCGGCGGTAAGGGCGCTGTGAAGGTTGACCCCAGGAAGCTCAGCGCGAGGGAGCTCGAGCAGCTCGCTAGAGGCTACGTGAGAGCCCTGTACCCCGTGCTGGGGGAGCTGGTGGACATACCGGGCCCCGACGTGGGTACGGACTCGCGCGTGATGGCTTGGATGGTGGACGAGTACAGCAAGCTGCTCGGCAGGAACGCGCCTGCCCTCTTCACGGGGAAACCGACCGTGCTGTGGGGCGACCCGGTCAGGGAGTACGCGACAGGCTTCGGCTGCGCGGTCGTGACGAGGGAGGCGGCTGAAATGCTCTTAGGCGGCTCCAAGGGGTTGACGCTCGCGCTTCAGGGCTTCGGGAACGTGGGCCGGTGGCACGCGTACTGGGCCTCGAAGATGGGGTTCAAGGTTGTGGCGATCAGCGACGTGAGCGGCACGGTCTACGACCCTAACGGCATCGATGTCGAGAGGGCGATGAAGGTTGTGAGCGAGACGGGGGTGATCATCAACTACCCAGGCGGTGAGAAGCTGAGCGATACCAAAGCTGCCTTCTACGTGGACGCGGACATTATCGCGCCAGACGCTGTCGAGAACCAGATCACCTTGGAAAACGTAGGGAAGGTGAAGGCTAAACTCGTGGTGGAGGGCGCAAACGGACCTACGACTCCCGAGGCGGAGCTCGAGCTGGCGAAGCGCGGCGTGGTTGTTGTGCCCGACTTCCTCGCGAACTCTGGCGGTGTAGTCGCGAGCTACCTCGAGTGGGTCCAGAACCTCCAGTGGCACTGGTGGAGCGAGGAGGAGACCAGGGCGAAGCTCGAGAGAATCATGCGCGACAACTTCGAGAGGGTTTGGGCGAAGTTCGAGGAGATGAGGAGGAGCTCGCGCGAGGTCGTGATGCGGGACGCCGCGCTTGTCATCGCGCTCCAGAGGATCTACGACGCGATGAATGCGAGAGGCTGGCTGTAGCCCGTAAACTGCTTCATTGCGAGAGATGAGGGACATCGCGTGGAACGGCCTCTACGAGGCGGCATACTGCAGTTCAGAACTCAGTGGCAGGGCTCGAGAGGTCCAAAAGAGGTGGACTACTTGCGCACTATCTCGTACCATATAGTTTCGTACTCGGGGCCCACTTTGAACACCTTGTACTCGCCGTCCGTCGCTACCGGCACTCTAAGCTTCCTGTTTCCGACGTTGTCCAGCGCCCAAACCTCGATATCTTCAGGAACTCTCAACCTAACCGTCACTTCAAGCCCCTCAACCACAGTTGGACCTCTACCCCAGTCACCAACCTGCCCCCACTGGAAGATGCAGGTCACTTTCTTCCCCCTGAGGTCGCCCATCTCCCTCATGCGGGTCGAGCCGACAGCTAATACTCTCTTGCTGTCGTAATCCCTGAGGGTTAAACCCTCGTTGGTCACGTAGCCTACCGCTATCATCAGCATCCTGCTCCAGTTGTTGAAGCTCTCGTCCTCTCTGGTGGTGAAGGCGATTACGCCCCAACCGCCGAGGAGCGTGTCGCCGACCTCCAGCGTCGCCCACCCCAGCTCGAAGCCTCTGTTCCCGATGAAGCCGGCGAGCGCAACTGTCCGGTTGGTGTTCACGATCAATAGGCACCTGTTTTTCTCCGACGCGTCCCACAACACTTGCCCGTTATCGGACCTGAAGATCCCGGTTTTTACCTCCCCGGGGGTTTCCACCTCCTCAGGCTTCTTCACCGACTCGTTGGGAGCGACCGCCGTTACGGCGGCGACGCGGTGTAGCAGGGACAGCTCGGGGCGGAGGCCTGCGTCGTAGGCGTCAGCGTAATCGTACTCCTTCAAGCGCTGCCTTTCGACGCTCGGAGCCAGGTCGGCCGCGATGTAAGTGCTAGATGGCTCTACATCCCCCCTCACGAATATCATGTATGCGGGGATCATGAGAGCCATCTTCGCAGGGTTTTGGTCGATGTCGAAAAAGCCCCTCAGCCTTCTCGCGTCCCAGTCGTCCAAGCTCCCGTAGGCGAAGTAGACTATCCCGTCCCAATCCTGCAGTGCGGCGTAAGTCGCCAGTAGGAGCACCCCCTCGGGGCCGTAAGCGTTGGAGTTCGGGTGGTCGTACTCGCTGACTACGAAAGGCTTCCCGTAGACCCTGTAGCCTGCGAGCGAGACGATCGTGCTCTTGAGCGGGTTGCAGACCATCGGCTCGTTGACGACGTACCAGTTCTGGGGGTCCCAGGGCGTGCCCGGGAACTCGGGGTGCTGCCAGTACGCGTGCGCGTCGATTACGTCGAAGCGGGTTTGGATACCGAGCGGGCTGAAGAAGCACGTGCTGCCGACCACTAAGCCCTTGTAGCCTACCTCGCGCTTGATGAAATCGTAGAGCTCCGTGTAGGTTTCCGCCTCGAGCTGGTAGATGAAGTCGAGCCAGGCTTCCCGGACGAAGTCCGGCGCCCCCCAGTACATCTTGCTTGTGAGGGCTGGCGCCCTATCCCCCCTGACGCCCCACCGGGCGAGGAACTCGCTTACGGAGCCGTACTTTGCCTGGATGTAGCTGTTCCACTGCTGCTCGAGCTCCGCCTTGTAGGTGGGGGGTAATCTGCTGACTAGGTCCGTGAGCATGTACCAGAACCACGCGCCCATCTCGTTCGCCATCTCTACGAACGCTATAGCTGGGTCCTCAGCGTACGTCGTGTTCGTGTAGGGGTTCCTGTGTGTTAGGAGCTGGCGCACGTACTCCTTGTGCAGCTCCCTGACCCGCTGGTCGATGAAGATCAGGGCGTGCTGGTCCTTCCAGTCGATCTGCTCGATCTCGGGCGGCAAGCCGTCGGCGGCTCTGAACCTCCGGGCAACGAGGAGGTTTAAGTTCACGTAGATTCCGTTATCCTTCAGCTTCGCGATGAAGTAATCCAGCCTGTCGAGGGCCTCGGGGTCGAGGCTCCTAGTCGTTGGGGCGTTGTACCCACCGAAGATGTTTACAGTCTCCCAGTTGGCATCTATACCGTGCATCCTCACGAGGTTGATGCCGAACTTGGCGAGCCTCCCCGCTATCTTCTCCGCGTCCTCCTTCCTCGGGAAGCACGCGGCGCCGCCGATGTTGACGCCAATGAACCTGATCCTCCTGCCGCCGGCGTACAGCCGCCCGTCGGCGCCGACGTAGACGCGCTCGATGGCTTTGTCGCGCGCGCTCACCCAGCTTTGAACGTGCGTAACGGTGTCGCTTCCATCGTCCCACGGCAGGTAAAAGCGGAATAGCTCGTACTCTTTCCGCTTCCCTTCGATCGACCATAGCATGGTGGCAGCGATGCCGGTTAGCGCGATCGAAGCTATTAGGATTGCGAGAGCGCGAAGCTTGCGCACATCCAGCAACACCGGGCGCGTGCCTATATCGTTTGTTGCATCGATCCCCGCTGGCGTGGACAGAAACCCTTTTGTACTCCAAGCGGCTTATTACGCGATGCCTGCAGGGAGGTTTCAGGTTGCCGCGGCAGCTCTCGCTCTCCTATTGCTACCTGCTCTAGCATCGGCTCAAACCCCAACACCGCTCGTGCTGAACTTAGACAGGGATCTCAAGATCATCGTCACCTACCCTCTCGAAGTGAAGTACGGGAGCACCGTTAGAGTCCTCTTCGACATCACCGCGATGGACAACGTGACGGTAAACAGGATGTGGGTGAGGTTCGTCCTGGTCCACGAGGGCGGAGCTGTCATACTCTACGACCAGGCGGTCATCGAGAACAAGGTGCTGCCGGCCGGGTACCAGGTTCAGTTCGTGATCAGCTTCCAGGCCGCGGTACCTCAGCCGAGGCCCCCGGTGGAGCCCTTCCTAGAGCTGTACATGACGGTCGAGTACGTGGCCGACAACAAGACGAAGTTCTTCGAGTACAAGTCCGCGCCCATTCTCGTTCCCAGGGCCACCTACGAAGAGCTGTCCTCGGCGCTCGCGGTCGCGCAGCAGAAAGCCGCGCTGGCCGACCAGCTCGCCCAGCGGGTCAGGGAGCTGGAGCTCAAGCTAGCCAACGAAAGTGGTAAGTGCGTAGTCCTCAGCGAGCAGTTGAGGAACCTCAATACTGAGTGGAGCGCGCTGAAAGAGAAGGTCGGAGGGCTGCAGGCCGAGAACTCCGCGTTGAGAGCGAGAGTCGCGGAGCTGGAAAGCGAGAACTTAAAGCTCCAGCAGGAGCTCGCGTCGCTGAGAGAAGAGAGGGGGAGCCTGTCCTCGAAGCTGTCAAGCACCCAAGACGTCTACTCCGCAACACTTGCCGAGCTTAACAACCTTAGAAGCAGGTACGAGAACCTCTCAGCCGAAGCCGGCACGCTCAAAGTGGCGCTGGCCGTCACAGCCTCCGCGGCTGCCGTGCTGGCCGTAGCCCTCGCTCTCTTCCTAGCTAAAAGGAGGAACACACCGCCAATACCGCCGCCACCTCCACCTACACAGCAGCTACCTGCAACGCGCCCGCCAGCCCAGCCCCAAGCGGACCCAGGAGATCCAGCGTTCGACGATCCACCTCCACCCCCTACGATACCGGTTGGTTACGTTTTGACTGTGTCGGATTAACTTAACAAAATTCAAAAAATGTTTATTTTTCCGTGTACCTAGCGATCCTAACGTAAGGCGCCTTCTCGGCGCGCACTTCCCCGCTGAGCCAGTAGACGTAAAGGAAGCCGCTCCAGTTCAGCGCCGCGGCCCCTACATCGCTCTTCGAGGCGACAACAACGCCTAAGTTGTAGTTCTCCCCATCCAGCGCTGCGATTTCAGCTGCAGCTTCGATAACGGCTTCAGCGGACTCCTGCGGCCCGTAACCCTGCGAGAGGAGGAGAACCGCTCTAAAGGCAGCGGCCGTCCTTATCGCGACTTCACCCACGCCCGTACAGATGGCTGCGCCGTACCTGCTGTCAGCGTAGAAGCCCGCGCCGACGATGGCCGAGTCCGCCACCCTACCTGGGAACTTGAACGCTACACCGCTCGTTGAAGTGCCAGCTGCCACGCTACCCGTAGCGTCGACCGCGATCACGCCTATCGTGTCGTGCCACACCTTAGTGGCCGCACAGAAGATCTTGAAGTAGTAGCGGGTTAAACCCGAAGAGGCTTCAGCAACCTCTCTTTCCAACTTTTTCCTCCTCTCTAGAGCTTCCGGCGGAGCCCTGCTGTCCTTTACAACCTCCAGCCCCAGCGCTTCAGCCAGCTTCGTCGCAGCATCACCCACGATAAGCGCGTGGGGCAGCTCGTCGAGGCACCTCCTAGCCAGCTTTATAGGGTTCTTTACCCGCTTGACAGCTGCAACGCCGCAGGCGCGCAGCGTATTGCCGTCCATGATGCCGGCGTCCAGCTCCACCTCACCGAGCCAGTTGGGTAAACCGCCTAGCCCTACGCTCTCGTTGCTCGGGTCGTTCTCCACCTCGGCAACCCCTTGCTCCACAGCGTCGAGAGCGCTCCCGCCGCTAAGGAGCACCTGAACGGCTCTCTCGACAGCTCTCCTCCCGGAATCGTGGTACGAGGCGGCGAGCAACCTTGCCCCCCACCCCCCTCTATCTGCAGTTTTTCAGCATGCGCAAACCAAAAAATTTATATAACTAAGTTTGCATACTATCCCCGAGCGACCATGCACGAGCATGAGCACGAGTTCGGCGAGGGCCCGCCTTTCGAGCCGCCACCGCCGCACGGCCACCCGCCGTATAAGCACTGTGGACCACCTCACTGGCCTCCGCCGATTTGGGCGCCGCAGGTTAGGGGTTTGCTGCACGTGGCTGTGTTGAAGCTGTTGAAGGATCAGCCTTTGCACGGGAGTGAGATTCAACGCGTGTTGAAGGAGCGGTTCGGTCTCGAAGTTTCAGGGCCCGCTGTCTACGGGACTTTGAAGAAGCTGGAAGCCTTCGGCTTTGTCGTAGCAACGTGGGACACGAGCGGCAGCGGACCGGCAAGGAGAGTCTACAGGATAACAGAGGAAGGGCTTGAATACCTTCAGAAAGTCACCGAGAAACTAGCTAGGTTAAGAAGCTTCATCGACAAGCTGGTGGCTTAGTAAAGTTTTTTCTTTTACCGTTTTCGAGGTGCTGTGGGAGAGGTCAGGCTAGCCTACATGAGCTGGAGGGCCGCTGCAGACTACTTCTCAAGAAGCGATATAGTGCTGCTTCCGGTGGGCTCGACCGAGCAGCACGGTCCCCAAAACCCGCTGGGCACCGACCACTTAATTGCCTATGCTCTAGCGCTAGAGGCTGGCAGGAGGACAGGGGTTGCTGTACTGCCACCTGTACCCTTCGGCGTTAGCGCGCACCACTCGGCGTTCCCCGGCACTGTGTGGATCCGAGAAGATGTTTTCAAGGAGTACGTACGCGACATCGTGCACTCCATCAAGAAGAATGGAGCAAGGAGGATAGTCGTTGTAAACGGACACGGAGGCAACCTGAGCGCGCTCCTTTCTCTCGCTAGGGAGCTGCGAGGCGAGGGGATTCTCATTGTGGTCTTCCAGTGGTGGACACTTCCCCAGCTTGACAAGCTGTTCGCTAGGGAGGAGTTAGGGCACGCGGGTTCGGCTGAAACTTCGCTCAACCTCTTCCTTCACGGCGAAGCGGTGGATATGAGCGTAGCTGTAGACGAAGAGCCCGCCAGGCTGCCGACAGATAGTTTAGGCTACTTCCCAGAGTTGACTCACGACCGTACTCGCAGCGGAGTGTTCGGGGTATCTAAGACAGCCAGTAGAGAGCGCGGGGCTCAAGCGTTCGAGATAGCGGTAAACGCTCTAGTCAAACTTATAGAGGGTGTTAAGAGCCTAGACGTCAACGCTTTGTGAGGGCATATCAACTGTGAAACCCGACACCCTTGAAAATACCCTTGAGCCGGAGGATCCTAATTCCATGCTCACGGAGCGCTACCTTAACTCCGTTGCGGAGGAGGTGCTCATCTTCTGTTACTATATCCAAACCGGCTTTTGCCGAGGTTGCAGCGTGTACAGCGTCCGAAGCGGAAAGGTTAAGTTCGACGACGAACTCCGCAGCGAGATCGCGGACGATGGACACGGGGGATTACGGTTAGAAAAACCAAAATCGACAAGTTCTTTGAGTAGTGAATAAGACTCATATTTTTTAGGAAAATCAACTTTCATCAAAGCTCTGGCAACCTCTAGGAGGGTCCACTCGGAAACTGTGAGCGTTATCGAACCATTGAGGACTTCTTCTCTCAACCTGGTAGCTTCCTCGTCGAATTCCTCCCCTTCTTAAACCATTTGACCAAAACCGATGGGTCGACTGCGAAGCTCTTAACGGACATCCTCCTCCTCGTGAAGAGAAACCACGGTGGAAGTAACACTTGGTAGGAGCTCTGTTCTTTCTCTTATTTTTTCAAGCTTTTCCCTCAGCTCTTGCGCTTTATAATACCTTAAAACAAGCTTTAATGCGTGGATTAAAACTTCAGTTTTGTTTTTAAAGTAACCTTTCTCTACGAGTTTTCAACTTTGTGCACTAAATCTTTGTCCAGCTTAACATTCACTTGAACTTTGCCCTCAGTTGAAGCTCATATGGGTAGACTAAAAGCTCCCTTCCAATGCTAGCTTTTGCGAGTGCAGAGCGCGTCTCGCGTTAACTGTATTGATGCGCGCGGCGCTAGCAGCCACTGTTTTCACGATTTGTAAATGACACGCGGAGCCACGGTTTGGGCTCTGTTCCCGTCGAGAGGTGAGAGCTCCTCAGTTTGAACGAGATGCTTTTGGTCAAGTGCCACCAGCAACCTGTCTAGGTGCTTAGTGAGCTGATGGTACACTAAACCGAGGTTGGGTCTGGGTCTTGTGATGAGGCAAAGGACAGCGACGCCGAGATCCCTCATGATCACTACTCTTTCATCCTCGAGTTCAACCGTCACGTCATGGACTCCGATCAGGAAGTACTGCTTAAACGCGTCCCCCACTCCAGCCACTACAGCGGCACTCAGCGCGGCCATAACATCGTCGAAGTCGGAAGGGTTGGAAACTGCCAGCACCACCCCATCCGGCGTTGCCAGCACTGCGCGCTCCAACTCACCTAAACTCTTCTGCACCAACTCTTTAAGCACCTTCTCCGGGTTCTCCGCGAGAGGCGTCTGAACGTATCTTCCGTTGCTCACGCTCAACACCGTGAAAAGAGCTCTCTATCCGCTTTAAAAGGGGTTTAGTTCAAAGAAAACTAAAAAATTCCAGGCATTAATTCAAGAAATTTCAAGCGATGCTGCTTGCCCGTCAACGGCGACCTTCAGCACCTTGCCCATAACCTTCTCGTGTCGCAGGCGGAAGATCGCTGACCGCCGCTCGCTAGGAGACACCTCTACAGGGTACACCTCGAGCAACGCTCCATCCACACGTAGCTCGACCCTAGTCACATCGGTTGTCTCACCTGTGTTTCTGACGAAAGCATCAACAATGAGCCATTCCCCGCTTTTCCGAGCGCTGACCCCTTCTAGCTCGAATTTAGCTTCAAACCTTTTCTTCAGCTCGAACTCTCCGTATAGCCTAATGTCCTCGGAGGAAGAGCCGACCATTACTATAAAGGTTCCAGGTTCAACAATCCTCCTCATGCGCTGATCGTAGAAGGCGAGGTCGTCGGGCGTCAGCGTGAACTCCACGGTCGTAGCTTCGCCGGGCTTCAAATGGACACGCTTGAACCCTCTCAGCTCCTTCAGCGGCCTAGCGACGCTCGCCACGGCGTCCCTCACGTACAGCTGGACTACCTCGTCGCCTTCCCTCTCCCCAGCGTTCCTCACGGTCGCGCTCACCTTGACGAGCCTCCCCTCCTCCAGGACCTGGATCTTCAGGTCGCTGTACTCGAATTTTGTGTAGCTGAGGCCGTGACCGAAGGGGTAGAGTGGTGCTCCGGTGGCGTTAACGTAGTCGTAAACCCTCCCTGAAGGCTTCACGTTGTAGTAGAGCGGTAGCTGGCCTTCGCAGTGGGGCCAGGTGAAGGGGAGCCTGCCCGCGGGGTTGTAGTCGCCGAACAGCACGTCCGCAATCGCCCTACCACCCTCCTCCCCCGGATACCAAGCCTGCACAACAGCCGGAACCCTATACAGCCACTCACCAACCACCGGGCTCCCAGTCATCAACACCACGACAACGTTCCGGTTCACCTCCAATAGCTTCTCGATCAGCTGCTCCTGGGATCTCGAGAGCCTCAGGACTGCGCGGTCCCTCTCCTCCCCTTCGGCGACTTCGGCGAAGAACACCACGGCGTCCGCGCTTTTAGCCTCTTCCACCGCCCTCCTGAACTCCTCCGAGTCGACGAGCTCCCAACCCAGCCGCACCGCCGCGTAACCCCTCGTCCTCGAGTACTCGATGACGAAGTCGACCTCGCCGCTGAGCTCCAGCTCGACCCTCCTGTAGGTGCTGACCCCTGTAGCGTCGACTTCCACCAGGGTCTTTTCCCCTACAGCGAGCTTGGCTCTTCCGCCGGCGACTCCCAGGCAGATGGCGTACCTGCCCGGCTTCGGCGGGAGCAGGCGCCCCGAGAACCTGACCGAGTAGTTGTCGGTCTTGACCGCGTAGTGCGGCCTGCCGTAGCCCCACTCGTACCTGAAGCCGCCCCAGTAGAGACCGACGAAATCGGCTACTGGCTTACCCTCGAAACTGGGGTTGTCAAAAACTTCGATCCTAGGTCCCGCGCCCTTGAAGCCGGCTGGGGGAGCCACATAGCCGAGCGGAACGCCGGGAACCCAGGGGAGGATGGCGCACGCGCAGTCCATAGCCACGGGGGTCGCCTCCACGTACACGAGCTCGGAGCCCGTTCCCTTCAGCTTCTCGGTTATCGCCTCGAGCGGGGTTACGAGGCTCCTCGGTTCTCCGCTGTAGCCTCCGAGCTTGAGGGTTTTCGCCGCCCCTCCCACCACCAGCAACTTCCTTATCCTGTCCCTGTTGAAGGGTAGGACGCCATCGTTCTTGAGCAGCACGATGGACTCGCGCGCGGCCTCTAGAGCTAGCTGCCTGTGCTCCTCGCAGCCTATGACGCGCTTAGCCTCTTCCGGGTCGACGAACGGGTTATCGAAAAGCCCGATCAGGAACTTCGCTCGCAAGACCCGGCGCACAGCTTCGTCGACCACCTCCATCGGAACAACCCCCTCTCTCACCGCCCTCTCTAACGCATCCCCGTATAATTCCGTTCTAGGCAGCTCAACTTCTAAACCGGCTTCCAGCGCAAGCTTCGCCACCTCCTCTCCCGTGTTAGCGACCCAGTGCCGCCACAGGATCCCGCTCACCGAGCCGTAGTCGGAGACCACGAAGCCCTCAAACCCCCACTCTTTGCGAAGCACTTCTGTGAGCAACCAGTAGTTGCTCGAGCAGGGCACTCCGTCGAGCGAGTTGTAGGCGGCCATAACGGATAGGGCGCCAGCTTTAATGCAGGCGCGGAAGGGCGGGAGGAAGACCTCTCTCAGAATCCTCTCGGAGAAGTGGGCCTCGTGGCTGTCCCTACCGCCGTCGGCTTCGAAGTTTGCAACGAAGTGCTTCGGGGTTGCTATGACGCCCTCCTCCCTGAGAGCCTTGCAGTAGGCGGCGCCGATCACAGCTGATAGGTACGGGTCTTCGCCGTACGTCTCCTCCGTGCGGCCGGCCCGTACGTCTCTCGCTAGGTTGACGACGGGGGCGAGACACTGGCGGATCCCCCTAGCCCTCGTCTCTTTCGCAATCGCTTTAGCGACCTTGTAGACGAGGTCCGGGTCCCACGTCGCGGCGAGCGCGATCGCCTGGGGGAACTGGGTGGAGTACTTGGCCATGCAGCCGTGCAGGCACTCGTCGTGGATGATCGCCGGTATGCCGAGTCTGGTGCTTTCGATTAGCTTCGCCTGTATCTCGTTTGCCAGCCTCACCCCCTCTTCCGGCGGCAAGTTCCTTAGGAGGATGGAAAGGTTGCCGACCGTCGCGAACTCGAAGCTCGAACGGAGCTGCTCCAGCTTCTCTTCGAGGGTCATCCTGGAGAGGAGGTCTTCGACGCGCTCATCCACCGGCCTGCTGGGGTCCTCGTAAGGGTCCAAAACACCGTTCTTGTTGAAATCGATCCAACCCTCACGGTAGATATCCGGTTTACCCACCGATGGAGGTGCGTAGCGCCTCTGCACGAACGTGTGCAACAGCGAGCACGCTTATTAATGTGCTCCGTAAGTTGCTGTGTGTGGGGGCACCCGGCGGGCGGTCGTGAGCGGGGGTTCCGGGAGGAAGGCACTGCTGTTCCGCGTTAAAGCTGCGATGAGCGAAGTCGAGCTGAGGGAGTTTGTACACGCCCTGCTCCACCAGCCTCCAGCCGGCGCGATCTGGATGATACCGATCGATAGGGTGCGCCTCCGCGGCAAATACCGCGTCGTCGATACAGTGGAGCAGAAGGGCGAGCTCGTGGCTCATGTGCTGGTTGAGCGCATCGACGAGCTGGAGTGGAGGAGCAGAAGCGGGATCTCGCGCTTTACTTGGAGGCGTGAGGGAGGAGCAGGGAGGCTGGAGGGCGAACTAAGCGACCGCGCGCTCGCGAGGCTCGTCTCCATTGTGGGTCTCGAGAAAGTCGAGGCGAAGCTCGTCGGGGAGCTGGAAAGGGTCAGCAAGCGGGGGGTGTCTGCAGGTGACAGGGCCGGGGGAGGGGAAGATACCCCTAAAAGCTAGGGTGCTTATCGGGAGTTGTGAGCTGAGCTGCGACGTGTACCTGCACGTGAAGGGCTACTCGAGAGCTAGAGTCACGCACGTGGACGTCGAGTGCAATGAGCTCAACGAGGCAGTGCCGCCGGGCGCTCACGCGTACGCGACCGCCTACACGAAGAGTGGAGAGCTGCGCGTGCGATTCCGCGAGCCGCTGAAAGCCTTCGGCTACGCTAGAGAGCTGGTGATAATGTGCCCCGAGCTCGCCGCCGTCCTAGCTCCTATGCGTGATACCGTCTACGTGGGCGGAAAGGAGGACGGCATTTTCATCGGGTTCAGGCGGGAGCAAATCCGCAAACTCGAGACTCTCGCCTCCAGTTTAGGAGTGGCACCGCGTTAAAGCAAATTAAGGTCATCATTTTTGTTTATATATTATGACTATCATAACTATTTCGAGACAAAAGAATAAATTGATATAAAAAGAAGAATGTTTTATACTCCTGGCATACCAGCTAGTGCGGCAATGATCCTAGCCATTCCCTTTATTGTAAAGGCTCCAGCAAAGCAGCCTACGAAGAGCCCAGCGAACACCGGGAATGCTTTCTCTTCCCAGAACTTAGCTCCCCAAACCTTAAGGACGATGTACTTGATCGCAAACGCGATCACACCGTACGTGAAAGCATAGAAGCTAACCGAGAAGATGGGTAATCCAATGGGATTGAACGGGAACCAAGCGAAGCGCATCCTAGCCCAAGCCATCGCTAGCACGAGCACTATTCCGAGAACTAGGTTGGCAAAAGCCCAAGCCGCCTTATCTCCACCCCACACGCTTGCGCCACGTGTAAAGTAATCGCTAAACTGACTGGCTGGCCATACGAGCTGGTGACCAGCCCACCAGTCTCCAACGTACGTTTTGACGCCGTTTGCCGTGATATCATAAGCTAAGAAGGTGAGAACCAAGGGCACGGCAATAACTGCTATTATCGTTTGAGCTATGAGTATCTCCTTAAGGTCCGCCTTATGTTCTTCACCGATCTTAACAGCTTCGATGCACGATATTCCTGGGAACCACTGCGCGTACCAGTGCTGCCCTATCGCGTCTAGGAAGCCTTTAGAAGCGAAAAGCTGCTGAACCTGCTCCGGAGTAGCGGGAACCCCGTAGCCCGGAAGCACGCGCAGAGCTACAGCAAGGTCGACAATGCTGCTAGATATGTAGTCTCCGCCGCCGGTCCATGGACCCCAGTTCCCGGCTCCAAAACCGGGCCACACATCCCCTCTCACTCTCAGCATGTAGAGGTAGGTGACACCGATCATCGCTACCGTCCAGATAGCTAGCACGGGGTGCGTTGCTGTTGAGAGGAAGGCAACGAGGACGAGCCCGGAGCCCACGAGCGCGATCCAGAGCGTTTTATACGATACTGGGAGCTTCTCCGACTTTACTCCGCGCATCGCGGCCCTGATCGTATTGGCGATGTGCTTGCGCGCCATGATGATCACTAAGATCGCGATTCCGGGCCATATGCTAAGGTCTAGCAGCACGACGGGCATTATGGGAGGTTGCCACCCAACTGTACCGTACACGGGCCACTCAGTCTGTCCTGTCAATGGGGTCATGGCTCCCGAAGCCACGTACACTATTGGAAGTAGGATCCAGAAAACCAAATATGCTACGATGCCTGTAAGCAGTATGTCGACTGGGAACAGTATGTAGTATGCTATGCCGAAAAGGTCCAAGTTTGGCACTAGAAGGACATTGGTGAACGGCGGGCCGAACTTGCCGCTGTAAACTTCGCTCCACGAAACATACTCACTGATTTTGCTCGCTATATCGCGAGTGCTCGGGAAGATGTCTAAGATGGGCGGACCGTACCAGTTGGTGAAAAGCCCAATGATGAAAGGTATCCAGAAGAGCAGTCCTCTGAGGGTGAACAACCAGGGTCTCGCGGCTGCAGGGGTGGTTGACCAGGATATCAAATGCGACGCTGGTCTAGCTAGCGGGTACTCTAGCCTTTCCACTTCGAGGAACTGCTCTTTTAGCAGCAACGCTATCGAGAAGCCGAAAGCGAACAGAGCGTACCAGACTATCGTGAACATCAAAGCCGTGGGCAGCAGATCAGATAGCGGGAGCCCTCCCTCCCAAAGCTGGGTTTCCAGGTGCTTGGGGATCCAGATACCTGGTACAGCAGGCCACGCGCCCTTGTACTGCGTTTGCAGCGTGCCGAGCAGGTAAGAGTATGTGGCTAGCCCGAGGCTGAAGGGCAGCGGAACCAGCGTCCATATCATCGCGTATAGGACAGCGTACTCCTGAGGCGTGAACCGCAATTTTCTTAGTCCCGGAAGGTTTGCGAGACCGCTAGTCAGCAAGATTACCAGTAAGAACATGACGTACTGAGCTCCAAAGAATGTCAGAATTCTCAGGAAGTACCTGATCCCCAGCGGGGAGGGACCTTTGTTATACCCCAGTAGGGGCGCTGTCCAGAGCAAAGTAAAGATTATGCCAACCAACAGAACCCTTGGCGTCAGCCCTCGCGCTCTGGGAACCTCGACTCCCCTTTGCGCTTCGGCTCCCACGGGATAGTTTTGACAGTTGTATATATAAATTTTACGCTTTGCTCACATATGAAAAAGCCTTTTTAAGGGGGGAGGGAGCAACAGAGCCCGATGGAGGTGTCAAAAATTGCGAGACCCCTAGTTGCAGTTATATGCTTACTGCTTTTAACCACCTTCACATATGTAGCGTACTCTCAAGCTGAAAATGATTATCTGATAGAAGAAACTTTAACAAGATTGAACTTCACGAATATCACTAGGCATATAACCAACCTGGGCCGGTTAAACAGGTTTACTGGGTATCCCGGTTTTTACGAAGCTGCACAATACATACTCAATGAACTAGAAAAGATAGGTTTAAAACCTGAAATCGAGGAGTATAATATAACCGTTCCTATAGATAAAGGCTCGAAGCTAACAGTAACAGATCCCGTGCACGCAGAATTTAACGTATACACGCTGCTGCCCAACGTTATCCAGACGTGTAAGGGTGTTTACAGTGGGCATCTCGTGTACGTAGGCAAGGGGTCACTAAGCGAGCTCAACGAGATTGGCGTGGCTGTAAACGGCAGCATAGTAGTGATGGATTTCAACTCGCGTGAAAACTGGGTGTACGCGATGCGGCTGGGGGCGCGCGCTGCCGTGTTCATAGAGCCTACGGACACCATCAGAGGGGAGGCAGACGTCAAGTGGCTGGATGTCCCAGTGAAATTCCCTAGAGTTTACATCAGGGCTGAGGATGGAGTTAAACTTTTGAACTTGTTGAAGAAATATGGTAACGGTGAAGTCCAAGTTACGCTCTCTGTGAATATGGATTGGGAAGTTGTCAAAGCTTGGAATATCATAGCGGTAATTAACGGAACCGACCCGAACGAGTGGAAGAGAGCAGTTGCGCTGGTAGCCCACTACGACGCCGCTTCGGTCGTACCAGCGCTCGCACCCGGTGCCAGCGAGGCTACGGGGCCCGCCGTACTCCTCGAGCTAGCGCGTATCCTAGCTATGCACCCGCCCAAGCGTAGCGTGTGGCTCGTGTTCCTTTCCGGCCACGCGCAAGCCCTAGCCGGCGCCAGGGACTTCGTGTGGCATAGGAAGGTGGAGGTGGGATCGGGCAGGTACTTTGTTTATCATTACAGCCACATCGGGACGAACGATAACGAGTCGCTGGTCCCGCACACGATATGGATGGCCCTTGGGCTGGACTTCTCGACCGAGACCAACGTTACTGCGATTACAGCGGGCGGCGCCTTCTACGGTGTCCACGTGTGGTTCGACTGGTACGGCTACAACGACCTCCACTCGTGGCTGATCACGAAAAGTTACTACGGTGAGTACGTGCAGCTGGAGCGCAAGCCCGGAGCCGAGCGTGGCCTGCTGTCGCTGGGGAGCAAGGAGCTTAGGGCTAGGCTGGGCCGCAGCTTGACGTACGAGGTGTGCGGTTTAAGACCCGACCGCAGCTACCTGCAGGCGCCCGCAACATTCGACGCTTCGGTGCTGGCCCAGGTTGGCATATGGGGCTTGACCTTCACCACCGCCTACACCGTGCGCCCGTACTACGGCACGCCGCTTGACACGCTCGACCGGTTGAAACTGGACAACCTCAGGCCGCAGGTGGAGCTGGCGGCCGTGCTGATTAGGTTGATACTGAACGACCTCAGGATCGCGTATGATCGGGCCTCAATACAGGGCGGTGCGATACCCACGCACACGCACTTTAACACGGGAGGTCTTGGCTTCGTCGTCGTGCTCGGCAGGGTTGGGAGGTGGAACATGACGAGAGGTTGGTACAGCTACGAGTGGGGCGACCTTCTCGGCGGCAGGTACCTGATGCTGGTTCACGTTAAGGTGTCAAAGGGGGTAGAGCTCGAAGGCCACGAGTGGGTTGAAGCGGCGGGTAACGATGGGACCTTCACCATCAAGGGCTTGTACCCCAGCGTGGGGTGGGCAGTTCCCGAAGCGGAGTACATGACCCTACCTTACGTAGTGGACCGCGAGACCGGTGACATAGTTTTCGCGCCGGACTTCGGCACTTACGGCACGAGGTCCTGGCCTTACGGCTTCACCTTCTACACTACCGGCGACGAGTTGATCGACGGCAGCGGGAGGAAGCTCGTCAACCTAGCGGTCTTCAACGCCTCGGCGATCGCGCTCCACGACGTGTTCGACCCGCGCTCGCTGCTGACCCCGCTGTGGGGCATGTCAATCACCGCGCTGGACGCTGTAGGCATTCAACTGGACGCCTACGGTGTCCTCATCTCGTCCCCTCCGCGCTTCGAGACCCCGCACAGGATCACTCTAGCTGATCCCGCCACCGGCTACGAGGCTGTGGTGTTCGTACCCCCCGGCCGCAGAGTTCAGCTGGTCGTTAAGGGAGGTGCGGACACGATAGGCTTCCTCGTCAACAGGGGGGAGGGCTTGCCAGTTAATGCTAGGTACGTGGACACGTCCCCCACCATCCTGAGAATAGTGGACGACATGCTCCACGTGGTGGGAGAGCGCGTGGGGCTCCTCGGGCGCAGGGGCTTACTGGGGGCTACCGCGCAGATAATCGTCGATTCCTACGAGAGAGCCACAGCGTACAGGGATGCGGCTCGGAGAGCTCTCGAAGAGCATCGCTACGGGGACTTCTACATGAACATCGCCCAGGCGTGGTTCTACGCGTACTTCGCCTACGAGCAGAGCAAATCGGCGATCGCCGACGCGGGCACGACGATAGTCGCATTCTTTCTTTTGATACTACCGTGCGCTTACTTGCTCGAAAGGTTGCTCCTGCATAGAGAGGGTGTGGCTAGGGTGCTTTCTCTGGCAGCGATCACGGGCGTTCTCCTGTTGGCGCTTTACCTCCTTCACCCGGGTTTCGCCGTGTCGCCCACGGCGGCGTTGACGGCGTTCGGGGCTTTGGCGTTGATCCTCGTAATACCAGTCCTAGTGCTGATGGCGAGCGACACTGCCGGTGTCATAAGGGCTTACAGAGAAGAGCTGCTGGGTCCTCTCTACGTTAGAGCCGATAAGCTCTCGCTCTTCCTGACTTCCTTGGGGATAGGTGTCGAGAACCTACGAAGGAGGAAAGCAAGGACGGCGCTCACAATAGTGGGCGTCGCGCTTGTCACTTTCTCATTCGTGTCGTTCTTGGCGGTCTCGCCCACATGGGTAACGCAAAGGGTTCCGCCCCCACAGAGACCAGCTGTCGAGTGGCAGCCTCGTTACATGGGAGTGCTCATCACTAGGCGCGAATCCTTTGCTCCTATTAATCCGCTGCTCGTCGACCTCGTGAAGTTCAAGTATGGGACAGTAGCGTACGTAGCTCCGAGAGCTTGGATACCGCAGCCTTCTGGAGGCACGTTCACGATAATGAACATGACGGGGCACTCGGCACCGGTCAGCGGCATCATAGGCTTGTCTGCTAACGAGATTCGTGCACTCAGTTTACATGAAGCTATGAAGGATTCGATAGCGCCGTGGTTCCCGCTCGAGGACGCCTACGTGTGCTACGTGACGGAGGATATCGCTAGGCAGTTATCGCTGAAGCCGGGCGACGACGTGTATTTGTACGGTATGAAGTTTACGGTCCTGGGAATCATCGACAACAGGCTGCTCGAGCACATCTACGACATCGACGGTCGGCAGATGGTACCCTTTGACCCGCTTTACACCGGACCAGGGAGGAGGCTGGCGTTCTGGGGCGTTGTGTACGTGCCGTACAAGCTGCTGGTCAACCTAGGCGGTTATCCGTTCTCGATAGCAATAGTTACAAACAACGCAACCCTCGCGGAGGAGATCGCAGAGGAGCTCAGCAGCTACGTCGGGTACTACCTGCACGACGTGTACGCGGCGCTGGGCAAGAGCTCTGACAAATGCTATCTCTTCAACAGGAGGCAAATATACTTCATCGGCGGATGGCAGTTCGTGGCAATCCCCTTGGTGATAGGGACGCTCATGCTTGTCTCCGTGATAACGGGGGCCCTTTACGAGCGCGCTAGGGATATATATGTTTACGCGGTTGTCGGAGCCGCCCCGTTGGAGGTTTCAGCTATCTTCCTCGGCGAAGTATTAACTTATGCTTTCATCAGCGCCCCGCTAGGCTACATCCTAGCGCTGGTTCTAGGCCCTGCAGCAGCAGGGTCCTTGCTTAACTACGCTTCAACCTCTGTGCTTGTAAGCATCGGAATCTCGCTCTTAG
>Ga0080004_1129523_pt1 | contig 20635 bp, 17 predicted proteins | sample WasSprMetagenome_FD_69207 | JGI IMG/M metagenome (GOLD analysis project Ga0080004, IMG submission 69207) | Sulfidic aquatic microbial communities from Washburn Spring, Yellowstone National Park, USA - WS (SPADES assembly) (version 2) | ecosystem: Environmental > Aquatic > Thermal springs > Hot...
AGTAGAGAAGAATTGATAAGGGCAAAAGAAGATCCAAACGATCCTGGGGGATATTTTATAATAAATGGAACTGAAAGAATTTTGATATTAATAGAAGAATTGGCACCAAATAAGCCAATAATAAGGAAAACTGATTCAAACAATGTAATAGTGAATTGCAGAATAAATTCTGAAAAAGAAGGATATATAGTAAAGCATTTGTTTGAAATGAAAAAGGATGGAATAATTCTTGCAACATTTTCTGCATTGCACGATTTTCCTGTCGCAATTCTATTAAAAGCTCTTGGAATGGAAAATGATGAAGTTCTTTTAAATACCATAAGCGATGATAAAGAAATTCAAGAGGAATTTTTGATTAATTTATACGAATACCAAGTATTTTCTCAAGAAGAGGCATTGGAAAAAATTGGAGAATATTTGAAAATTCCTCAAAAAAGGTTAAGAATTGAAAGAGCTGAGATGCTAATAGATAGATATTTATTGCCTCATATAGGTCAAACAAAGGTAGATAGATTGAATAAAGCAATATTTTTGTGTAAAATTATAGAAAGAATGATAAGCGTTGCTCTTGGAAAAGAAGTTGAAGATGATATAGATCATTATTCAAACAAAAGAGTTAGATTGGCTGGAGAGCTTTTTGAAATACTATTTAGAACAATATTAATGGGAAGGCAAGGGGTTATTAGTAGAATGCTATTTAATCTTCAAAAATTGGCAAGAAGAAAAAAGTTGCCACCATTGCATGCAATAGTTGAAGCAAACTATGTAACAAACATGATTCAATCTGCTATGGCCGTTGGAACATGGATTGGAAATAGAACTGGTACATGTCAAAGGATGGAAAGAACAAATTTAAACAAAACAATTACTCATATGAGAGTTGTAAGCTCTCCTTTAAAGAGTACACAAGAACATTTTGAAGCAAGAGAATTGCACCCAACTCATTTTGGTAAGTTATGTGTAACCCAAACACCTGAAGGAGCTAATATCGGTCTAAGAAAATATTTGGCAATTAGTGCAACAATAACGACTAAAGTTGATAAAAAAGAAATACAACCAATATTAGAGCTTTTAAATGGTGAGAAAAAATGAAAGCTAGCGTTTTTTTAGACGGAGAATATATAGGGGAAATCGAGAATCCTAAGGAATTTGTAGCTAGCATTAGAAAGATGAGAAGAGAAGGAAAAATACCACCATATGTTAACGTTGCTTATCATGAGCATTTAAATGAAGTTAGAATTTTAACCTCTGCTGGTAGAGCTGTAAGACCTCTAATAGTAGTTGAAAATGGTGTTCCAAAATTAACGAAAGAAATATTGGAAAAAGTTAAAAGAGGTGAATTAACATTCTCTGATTTAGTCAAGAATGGAATTATAGAATATTTAGATGCGGAAGAAGAGGAAAATGCGTATATTGCCGTAAAACCAGAAGAAGTCACGAAAGAGCATACTCATCTTGAAATTGATCCTGCTGTTGTTCTCGGTTTCTCTGCCCAATTTGTTCCTTATCCGGAATTTAACAGAGGAGATAGAGTAAATTATGGAGCAAAAATGGGAGATCAATCCATTGGAATATTCGCAGCTAATTTTTTGAATAGAGTTGATAGTAAATCAAGCATTTTAGTTTATCCACAGAAACCTCTTGTTCAGGCTTACATCCATAAAATTTTGGATTCTACAGAAAAATATCCAAATGGTATAAACATAGTTATAGCTGTTGCAACTTATGAGGGTTACAATATTGAAGATGCTATAGTAATTAACAAATCTTCAATTGAAAGAGGAATGTTTTGGAGTTATATGTATAGAACATATGAAGTGGAAGAGAAGAAATACTTAGGAGGGCAAGAAGATATAATTGGTATCCCTCAACCTGGAATAAGAGGTTATGCTGGGGAAGATGAATACAAACATTTACCAGAAGATGGAATAGTTAACCCAGAAACAGAGGTTACTTCAGATCAAGTTTTAGTAGGTAAGACTTCTCCGCTTAGATTCTTGGGTAAAGCAGATAGATTTTTAGTTGGAGCAGAAAATCTGAGAGAGACATCTGTAAGATTAAGACATGGTGATAAAGGAATTGTTGATAAAGTTTACTTAACTCAAACAACAGATGGAACAAAATTGGTCAAGGTTGTTGTAAGAGATTTGAAAAAACCAGAGATTGGAGATAAGTTTGCCTCTAGGCATGGTCAAAAAGGAGTTATTGGATTGCTTGTACCTTTTGAAGATATGCCTTTTACCGAAAGCGGAATTGTTCCTGATATAATTTTTAACCCGCATGGATTACCATCTAGAATGACTATTGGTCAATTGTTAGAAATATTGGCAGGTAAAGTTGCTGCTATTTCTGGTAGAATTATTGATGCTCCAGCTTTTAATCCAACTGATGAAAAAGAATTAAGAGAAGCCTTAAAAAAGCTTGGATTTGAAGAGAGTGGAAAAGAAGTAATGTATGATGGTAAAACTGGAAGGAAGTTTGAAGCAAAAATATTTATAGGATGTTCATTTTACATGAAGCTAGATCATTTAGTTTCAAACAAAATACAATCCAGAGCAAGAGGACCGGTAACACTACTAACAAAGCAGCCTACCGAGGGAAGGAGTAAAGAAGGCGGTTTAAGACTTGGTGAGATGGAAAAGGATTGCTTGCTTGCTCATGGCGCTGTTTTAACTCTTAAAGAAAGATTTGACTCGGATAAAATCATCTTGCCTGTGTGTAAGAAATGTGGAATGATTGCAGTTTATGATAAAATTAGAAATAGATATTTCTGCCCGATAGATGGAGAGGGAGCCGAAATAGTAAACGTTGAGATGAGCAACGCCTTTAAATTAATGTTAGATGAATTAAAAAGTTTACTTATTTATCCTAAGTTGATCATAAATGAAGAAGGAAAAATTAGCAAAATTGAATTTAGCATTCTAGATCCAGAAACCATACGAAAGATGTCCTTTGCCAAAATTAGCAAAATTGATATTTATGACGAGGAAGGTTACCCAATTGAAGGAGGTGTGATGGATCCGAGACTCGGGACAATAGAGCCTGGAATTAGATGCAGAACTTGTGGAGCTAATATTGGTGAATGTCCAGGTCATTTCGGAAGTTTAGAATTAGTTAAGCCTGTTATACATCCACACTATGTTAAATTCATACATCTCTTACTGAAAACAACATGTAGAAAATGTGGAAGGCTCTTGATAGATGAAGAAACTAGAAAGAAGGGAAAGATATCGTGGAAAGAACTTGAAAAAGTCGCATTGAAAAAATGCCCACATTGTAAAACAGAACAAAAAGAAATTAAATTTATTAAACCTTATACTTTTGTAGAAGGAAGTAAAGTATTGAACGCGAGTGATATTAGAGAAAGATTAGAGAGAATTCCTGAAGAAGATCTTAAAATATTAGGTTTAAAAATTAGACCTGAATGGCTTATTATAACTGTCTTACCTATACCACCTGTCACACTTAGACCATCAATAACATTAGAAACTGGAGAAAGAAGTGAAGACGATCTAACACACAAGCTAGTTGAAATAGTAAGAATTAACGATAGATTTAGAGAAAACATGGAGTTGGGAGCTCCCGAATTTCTTTTGAATGACCTGTGGGAACTTCTGCAATATCACGTCGCTACTTACTTTGATAATGAATTAACAGGAATCCCACCAGCTAGACATAGATCTGGTAGAGTTTTGAAAACACTTACTCAAAGATTAAAAACGAAGGAAGGAAGGTTTAGAGGCAATCTGCTTGGTAAAAGAGTTAATTTCTCTGCAAGAACCGTTATATCACCTGATCCAAAAATTAAAATCAACGAGGTTGGTGTTCCAGAAGTAATTGCTAAAGATTTAACAATTCCAGTAAGAGTAGATGAAAGAAATATAGAGGAAATGAGAAGATACGTCTTAAATGGTCCAAATGTTTGGCCTGGAGCAAACTATGTTATTAGACCTGATGGAAAGAGGAAAAGAATTTTAGAGACAAACAAAGAAGAAATAGCAAAAGAATTAAGTGTTGGTTATATCGTAGAGAGACATTTGATTGATGGCGATGTATCTCTCTTCAATAGACAACCAAGCTTACATAGAATGAGTATGATGGTACATAGGGTAAGAGTAATGCCATTTTTAACCTTTAGATTGAATGTTGCTGTTTGTCCTCCATATAATGCAGATTTTGATGGAGATGAAATGAATTTACATATTCCACAAACTGAAGAGGCTAGAGCAGAAGCTGAAATACTGGCTATTGTTGAAAAGAACATAAGAAGCCCAAGATATTCTGCACCAATAATAGGACCTATAAGAGATGAAATTACTGGCTTATACTTACTAACAAAAGAGAAAAGCAAGTTAGATAGAAAAGATGCTATTAGATTGATAAGAAGTGTAGACACTGATATAGAAATTCCAGAAAAGGAAGAATTTACTGGTAGAGAAATCTTTAGTTTGTTTTTGCCTAAAGATTTTTCAATAGAATACAAAGGTAAGACTGGTATGGTTAAAATAGAAAATGGTATTTTAATAGAAGGAGAGTTAGAAAAGAATGGGATAAGTTCTGATGGAGGAAAAATTTTAGATAAATTAGAAAGATACTATGGAAAAGATTTTGTTAGAGATTTTATCTTTAAAATAGGGTTACTGGGCATTAACTATCTTGATATGAAAGGATTTTCTTTAGGAATATCAGACTTTGATATTGATAAAAAAGTAAAAGAAGAAATACTTAAAATCGTTGAAAAGACAGAAGATGATGTTAATGAAATGATTAATAAGTTTAATAGAGGAGAGCTTATTCCAATGATAGGTAGAACAACAGAAGAAACACTAGAAAATATGATAAAAGAAAGAATAAGCAAGTGTCTAAATGAAAGTATGAGCGTTTTAGAAAAAGAGATAAAAGAAACTCCAGCCTTAGATATGATGAAATGTGGGGCTAGAGGTAGTTTAATTAACCTATTACAAATGGTAGGTTTAATTGGACAAGAAATGATAATGGGTGAGAGAATTGAAAGAGGGTATTACAAAAGGACTTTTCCACACTTTAAAATCAATGACAGAAGCCTCGCCTCGAAAGGATTTGTTTCTCATGCGTTTAAAGATGGGTTAAATGTATTTGAGTTCTATTTTGATAATATGAACTCTAGAGAAAGTCTAATGGATAAGAGTTTAAAGACTAGACACTCTGGTTATATGGAGAGAAGACTTATAGGAGCCTTGCAGGATTTGAAAGTTGCGTATGATGGTACAGTAAGAGATGCTGCCAACAGAATAATTCAATTCGTTCCATGTGAAGATGGATTAGATCCGTCTAAAATAACTAGAGAAGGAATAAATGTTAGAGAAATTGCAAGGAGGTTGTTGAATGCTTCCAAATAATTTATTAAAAGAAGTAGAAAATGTTGCAGCAGAACTAAAACTTAGTGAAGAGAAAAAAAGAAAGTTAATCGAAGAAGTAGAAAGAGTTTATTTAAATAGTAGATTTGAACCTGGGGAGGCAATTGGAATTTTAACAGCACAAAGCATTTCTGAGCCAGCAACGCAACTTACAATGAGAACTTACCATTTAGCTGGGGCAGCTGGGATTAAAGTTACTTTTGGATTGCCAAGATTAGTTGAAATATTCGATGCAAAAAGAAATATCGAAACTCCAATGATGACAATTTACTTAAAAAAAGAGTATAACACAAAAGAAGATGCAGAAAAACTTGCTTATAAGATTGTTGAGAGGAGAGTCTCCGACTTATCTAAATATATATCCATTGATGTAGGCGAGAAAACAATAAACATAGAGATTGACGATAAAAGAAAAATGGAAAAAGTTGAAAAGATCATTAAGGAATCTTTATCAAAAAAAATAGAAGTAAAAATTAAAGGAAATCATATCGTTATTTATCCCAAGGATAAAGAAGTCCAATTTTCTGATTTACAAAAAATGAAAGAAGAAGTTAGCAACATTATTGTCGATGGAATAAAAAACATAACAGCAGCAATTATAAGAAAAGATGGAGAAAATTGGATAGTTCAAACTATTGGTACGAATTTAAGAGAAATACTCAAATTAGAAGAAGTGAATGAACTAAAAACCATCTCAAATGATATTTTTGAAGTTTATGAAGTTTTTGGAATAGAAGCAGCAAGAAATGTCATAATAAAAGAAGCGTATAAAACAATACAAGAACAGGGTTTAGATGTTGATATAAGATATCTATTACTCTTAGCGGATGTTATGACGTGGAATGGAGAGATAAATTCAATTGGAAGATATGGTATTGCCGGAGCTAAGGCTTCTGTTCTTTCAAGAGCAGCATTTGAAGAAACTATAAAACATTTAATTAGAGCATCTATTAGGAATGAAGTGGATGAATTTAAAGGTTTGTTCGAAAATGTTATGGTCGGTCAGCCAGCACCAGTAGGCACTGGAATGTTCGAGTTAATTGTTAGAGGTGAAGAGCATGGAGACAGAGGAGAAGATAAAAAAAGCGATAAGAGAGAATAAAATCATTATTGGCTATAGAGAATGTCTAAAATACATAAGAAATAATACTCCCGAAGTTGTTATAATAGCTAAAAATGCTCCTGAAAGAATAAAAAAAGTTATCCTCAATAGTAATGTTAAAGTAGAGGTCTTTGAAGGAAGTAGTAAAGATTTAGGAACTATTTGCGGAAAGCCTTATCCAATAACAACAATAGTAATAAAGGGAAGTTAATATGACAATTGTGTTTGATACTGAAACGATAAAAACAATTAATCTTTTTGAAACAGTAAGTCAAGCAAACGTAAAAGATTGTATTATAATGGATGATAGAATATATTTTTTAGTAGAAGAACAAAATCTAAAGAAAATAAGAGAAAACGGCCAACTTATCAAAAACTTAGAAAGAATGCTAAATAAAAAAATTTTGATTTTTGAATACTCTAAGGACGTTTCAAAATTTTTAAAAGATTCTATAAAAGGAATAAAAGAAATAAAAATAAGAAATGAGAAAGAAGAGACAACAATAGAAATAAATGTAGAAAATTCTCTCAAAAGCTTGGTGATTGGAAAAGATGGAAAAAATATTAAGGCTTTAAGACAATTTTTGAAAAGAAACTATAATATAAATAATTTGGTGGTGAAGTAATGCCAGGAGAATTCGCTGGAAGAAAATTAAAGCAGAGAAGAAAAAAGTTTAGATGGTCTAGCGAATCTTATAAAAGAAGAGTTTTGCAACTATGGAAAAAAGACCCGCTAGAAGGAGCTCCTATGGCTAGAGGAATTGTTATAGAGAAAAGAGCTGTAGAGCAAAGAAAACCGGCTTCTGGTTTAACGAAATGCGTTAGGGTCCAATTGATTAAAAACAATATTCAAGTTACTGCTCATGTACCTGGAGTTGGCGCAATTGATAAAATTAGTGAGCACGATGAAGTACTTATTGAAAAGGTTGGTGGAGCGCAAGGCGGATCAAAAGGTAGCATGGTTGGTATAAAATATAGAGTTATTGCTGTTAACGGAGTTGCTTTAAGTGAAATACTTAAAGGCAAAAAACAAAAACCTGCTAGGTAGAGTTTATGAATGAGGAAATAAAATTGTTTGGCAAATGGTCTTATGATGTAAAAGTTTTGGATAAAGGTTTGGAAAGATATATCAATCTAACTCCTAAAATCATTCCAAAATCTTGTGGTCGACATGCTAAACAACAATTTCATAAGTCAAAAATGAATATTGTAGAAAGATTTATAACACACTTAATGGTTCCCGGTCATAAAAGCAAAAAACATGTTTTGACTTCTGGAAGAGTTGTTGGAAGATGGCAAACAACTTATAAAATTGTAGAAAAAACCTTTGATAAAATATATGAAATAACGAAGAAAAATCCTCTAGAGGTTTTTGTTAGGGCTATAGAAAATGCTGCAATTAGAGAAGAAATAGCAGCATATCAGGTTGGAGGAGTAATAGTTAGAAAAGCTGTAGTTACTTCACCTCAAAGAAGAGTTGACTTAGCTTTAAGGCATATAGCACAAGCTGCATATAGGAAGGCTTTTGGAAAAAAGGCAAATATGATTGATACATTAGCTGAAGAAATTATTGGTGCTTATGAAAACAATCCTACAAAAAGCGAAGCCATAAGAGAAAAAGAGAGAATAGAAAAAGAAGCAGAAGGAGCAAGATAAAGATACATTTTAATATATATACCTTACTATAGAAAACTTTAAATACTAGTATTGCTAAATAATTATTAGAAGTATAAAAGTGGTTAAGATGAAAAGAGTAAGACTAGATTTGTTCAAATTATGCGAGGAGGATGAAAAAGTAAAAGGATGTATAAAAGTTATCTTAACTCCTGCATTAAAGAAAAAGATAAGTCTCATGTTAAAAATAATCAAAGCAAAGGAGAAAATAAAAGTAGGAGAGATAGTAGAGAAACTTGGAATGAAATACTCGACCTTCAAAATGTCGATACATAGAAAAAGATTGCCCCTAATTTTTATTAAAAAACTAGTAGAGCGTTATGATTTGCACGAAGGAATGGAAATAGTAAGAGAAATAAAGGAGCTTTCTTCAGGGACAGGAAGTAATTATGTAAAGGTTAAAGCGCCAAAATTTCTTACGGAAAATCTTTGTAAAACGGTTGGAGCAATCGTTGCGGATGGTAATATTTACTTAGGTAAGGGAAAAAGAAAATGGCAAATAAAAATAGGCGACCAATACAAAGACAATTTAGAGTTATTCTCAAAATGGATAAGACAAGAATTTGGTATAAGTCTTAAGATTAAAAAAGAGAAGAGATATCGCATGTTTTATATCGACTTTTCTAACAAAATAGTATTCAGTTATCTTCATAAAATATTCGACGTAAAAGTAGGTAGTAAAAGTTCAATTATAAGCATACCGAAGATTATCAAAAATTCTCCGTTCAAATATCGCAGAGCTTTCTTTGTTGGGTTATGTATGTTTGATGGTGGTATAGGCTTTGAGCGAACTTACTTCTGTTTAAGTACAAAAAGCAAAAATCTCCTTAGAGAGTTTAATAAAATTTTGAAAAGGCTGAAAATAAACTACTCGACTAGTGAGCCTAATAGAGCAAATAAACTATACCAAACGTATGTTTGGTCAAAAAGCGATTTAAGAAAAGTGTTGAATTATCTTCTTGAACCAAATACTACAAAATGGAAGCAATTAAAAACATTACTAGATGGTTTGAGATCCTCAAATTACAAAGAAAATTTAAAGATAATTGCCACGCTATTTCCAAAAGTAAGAAGAACGTGCATAGGATTTTTCGACGTAATAAAACTGTTTGAAGAAAACAAAATGTTAACAAAAAAAGAAGTCAAAAGAAGGTTGAATAGAAGTGAAAGAACCGTAAGGTCTTTGTTAGACTCTTTAGAAAGGATGAACATTTTAAAATCTAAAAATGAAAATTCTTATAAAGCTTGGTATTTAAATTATTCCAGGAGGTGAAGAAATGAAGAAAGAAATGATTGAAAGAATCAAGGAATGTATGCAGCATCCAGAAAGAATAAGAAACGTGGCCACAAGCTCTCATGTACACCATGGAAAGACAACTTTAAGTGATACTCTAATGGCAGGCGCAGATGGTGTTTAACACCAGCGCAAGCATGCTTGCCGAAGAGATGGCCGGTAAATATTAAGCCGAAAGCCATGTATACTTGGTTTGACCCGGAAGAAAGAAAAAGACAATTGACAGTATATGGAGCAAACGTTAGCATGGTTCATGAATATGAGGGACAAGATTATCTTATAAATCTTTTGGATACTCCCGGCCATGTTGATATGAAGTAAGTATTGCTTACTTCACAACATTTTGGCGGGGATGTAACCAAAGCAATGAGAGCAGCAGACGGAACAATAGTTTTAGTAGATGCAGTAGAGGGAATAATGCCACAAACCGAAACTGTATTTAGGCAAGCTTTAAGAGAGTATGTCAAGCCAGTATTATTTATCAATAAGACGGATAGACTTATAAAAGAATTAAAATTGACTCCAGAGCAAATGATGGAGAGGTTTGAAAGAATAATTAAAGATGTTAATGCTTTAATTGATAAATATTGCCCTCCCGAATTCAAAGGAAAGTGGTATGTTAGCGTAAAAGATGGTAGCGTTGCAATCGGTAGTGCTTTGAAAAGATGGGCAATATCTATTCCCTTTTTGCAAAAGAGTGGAGTCACGCTGAAAGAAGTTATTCAACTGACTTTAGAAGGAAGAGAGGAGGAACTAGCAAAGAAAGCTCCAATCCATCAAGTTGTCTTAGATATGATTGTTAGGCATTTACCATCGCCAATAGAGGCCCAAAAATATAGAGTTCCAAAGATATGGAGAGGAGATATTGAAAGTGAAATTGGAAAACAGATGTTAAATTGTGATCCGAATGGTAAACTTGCTGCAATAGTAACTAAAATGGTACCAGATGAGCATGTCGGTTTTGTAGCTACAGCCAGAATATTTTCTGGTAAAATATTCAAAGGTAAGGAAGTTTATTTAGTTAACTCAAAGAAAAAAGAAAAGATTCAACAAGTTGCTGTTTATAAAGGAATTAATAGAATTCCTGTAGATGAAGTAACAGCTGGTAATGTTGTTGCAATTGTTGGAATACCAGAAGCTTTCACGGGAGAAACTTTATGCGAAGCCGATTACATTATCGAACCTTTTGCTGAAATAAAACACATTTTTGAACCTGTAGTTACAAAATCTATAGAACCAAAAAATCCCATGGAATTACCAAAGCTTGTTGATACTCTAAGAAAAATTGGAAAAGAAGATCCGACTTTATTGGTTAAAATTAATCAAGAAACCGGAGAGTATTTGGTTTCTGGTCTAGGAGAGTTACATTTGGAGATTAAAGTCGAACATAAACTTAAAGATATGGGAATAGATGTTGAGCTGTCTCCACCGATAGTTGTATATAGAGAAACAATAACTAAACCTTCTCCAATAATTGAGGGAAAATCACCAAACAAACATAATAAATTGTATTTCATTGTCGAACCGCTAGAAGATGGCGTATACGAAGCTATGAGAACTGGAGAAATTCCAAGTACTATTGAAGTTAAGAAGAAAAACTTAGAGCTTTATCAAAAGTTAGAAAAAGCTGGAATGAAGGGGGACGATGCAAGAAATGTTTTGCTAATTTACAATAAAAATGTTTTTATAGATCAAACTAAAGGAGTTCAATTTTTGCTAGAAGTTATAGAAATGATTAAAGATGCTTTTAAAGAAGTTATGGATGACGGTCCTTTAGCTAGGGAGCCATGTATGAAATTAAAAGTTAAATTAGTTGATGCAGAATTACATGAAGATCCTGTTCATCGTGGACCCGGGCAAATAATGCCAGCAGTAAGATATGCTATTAGACAAGCGATGCTTGCGGCTGGAGCCGTAATTTACGAACCAAAGCAAATTTTGAGAATAGATATTCCTAATGATAGTATGGGAGTAGTTTCAAGAGAAATAGAAAATAGACGAGGGAGTATTTTAGAAATGAAAGAAGAAGGAGAAGCAATGACAATAATAGCGAAAATTCCTGTTGCTGAATTGTTTGGATTTGATGCTAAATTAAAATCTTTAACTAGTGGTAGAGGATTTTATAGCTTGATAGATATAATTTTCGAAAGAGTATCAGACGAATTGAAAGACCAGGTTATAAAATCTATTAGAAAAAGGAAAGGATTGCCTGAGGAAATTCCAAAGGCTGAGGTAGAACCTGTAGCTTAAATTTTTAAATGTTTAAGTTAACTATTTAAATTACAAATTTCAAAAATTTAAAGGAGGGATGAAAATGGCGAAACCGCATTTAAATCTTGTAGTAATTGGACACGTTGACCATGGAAAATCAACAATAGTTGGAAGATTACTTTTTGAAAGTGGAGCTGTTAGAGAAGAAGAATTGAGAAAATTGCAAGAACTTGCTAAAGAGTTTAAGATAGAAGGAGGAGAATTTGCCTACATTGTAGACAGAGAAAAAGAAGAGAGAATGAGAGGAATGACAATTGACATTATGCATAGACCTTTCGAAACTCAAAAATACTTCTTTACCGTTATTGATGCTCCAGGACATAGAGATTTTGTTAAGAACATGATTACCGGAGCTTCTCAGGCTGATGCCGCTATATTAGTTGTATCTGCAAGACCTGGAGAAGGTGTTCAAGAACAAACAAAAGAACATGTATTTTTGGCAAAAGTTTTAGGTATAAATCAGTTAATTGTTGCTATTTCAAAAATGGATTTAGCGGAATACAAGAAAGAAGTGTATGAAAAGTTGAAAGAAGATACAAGTAAACTTTTGAAGAGTATTGGTTATAATGTTGATAAAATACCATTTGTTCCAGTTGCCGCTCAACATGGTGAAAATATTTTTAAAAGAAGCGATAAAATGCCCTGGTATAGTGGGCCAACTTTAGTTGAAGCTTTAGATATGTTACAAGTTCCTCCGAGACCTGTAGATAAACCATTAAGAATTCCAATAGAAGATGTCTATTCAATTACTGGAGTTGGAACAGTACCTGTTGGTAAAGTTGAAAGTGGTATTTTAAAAGTTAATGATGTTATTGTTTTTGAGCCAAGCGGAGTAAAAGGAGAAGTTAAGTCTATAGAGATGCATCACCAATCTATACCTCAAGCATTACCTGGAGATAATATTGGTTTTAACGTTAGAGGAGTTAGCAAAACGGATATTAGAAGAGGAGATGTAGCAGGGCATCCAAATAATCCTCCCACTGTAGCAAAAGAGTTTACAGCGCAAATTGTTGTTTTACAACATCCAACAGTAATAGCGCCTGGTTACACTCCAGTATTACATATTCACACAGCAACAATTGCCGCAAGAATTGAAGAGATTATTGCAAAAATAGATCCTAGAAGCGGTAACGTTGTTCAAGAACATCCTGAATTCTTAAAGACTGGAGATGCAGCCAAAGTTAGAATAGTACCTGTAAGACCAATTGTAGTAGAAAAACAATCAGAATTTCCAGGATTAGGAAAGTTTGCGGTTAGAGATATGGGAATAACAGTAGCAGCTGGAATAGTTTTAGATGTAGTAAAAGCTAAATAGTAGCTTTCTCGCTTTTTATTTTTAATTTTCTGAGATGCTGATTATACTTTCTCGTTTTAAATACAACCTTAATAAAGGGTATGACAGGAAAGATTTATCTTGCTGTAAAAGCAATATAATCAAAGATAAAAAGATTAATCCTAAAAAGATAAAAAGTGATAATATGCAAAAGGTAAAAATAGACCTTAAAGAGATTGCAGAAGAGTGTTTCGTAAACAAGTCTCTAATAGAAAAAGTAGAAGAAAATAATTTAATAAAAATCCACTATCATGGGAAGAGCCCTAGAAATACACCAAAACCTATGATTCTACCAAAACAAATTAATATAGATGAAGAGTTTGTAGAAAACATAGGAATGTACATCGGAGATGGAACATTAAGCCCAAAAAGAAAACAAACCGAATTTACGACGATAGACATAGACATGGCAAAAAAATATCTAAGGTTTTTACGAAAAACTTTTAATCTGGCAATCGATGACATGACTTTTATTGTAAAATACAGAAGAGGAAGAAAAAGAGAGGTTAAGAAAAAATGGGCAAACATACTTGAGATTCCTGAAAAAAAGATTATAGCAAAGAAGGAAAATAAATACAAAATACAAGAAAACATGGCAATTATTGTTAACAGTATCATTTTCACTTTTCTGTTTAAAAAAATTATTGAAAAGCTACTGCCTATTATCAAGGAAAATCCAAAATTGCGCAAAGCATTTCTAAGAGGCGAATTTGCATCGGATGGAAAATTTGTTATTGAAAAAGATATTAAAACTTATTATATTTCTGAAATAACTTTTTGTTTTAACTACAAAAAGGAGTTATGGCTAAAGAATTATTTAATAAGTTGCCTTAAATTAGAGGGAATGAGCAAAATTAACACCAATAGGCCAGGGTTTATCAGAATTACAGGGTGGGATAACTATTTCAAACTATGGCAAATGAGAATCTTTGATTGTTGTCAAAGGAAGAAAAATAAGTTCTTATTTACACTCAGACAATCACATATCTATCCTATCATTGGTTCTGATGTAATCAATTCGATAGTAAATTCTATTAACCTACAAAAAAAAGTTATTGCAAACAAAATCAACATAAATCGAACAAACCTTTTTAGAGTTTTAAAGGGAAAACAACTTTTAACAATAGAACAATTTAACAATCTCACACAATTAATTAACAAGAGCCCAAAAAATTTTTATAATCAAATGAATGGAATTAGAATCGGTAAGATCACTTATTTACCTTTTTCCAAAAAATTTATAGATTTTATTATAAAAGAAAAATTTAATGGAGGTGATAAAATTGCAAATTGCGAGAATAAAGCTAGTGGGGAAAGATCCGAAGAAGTTAGATGAAATCGCTAGAGAAATAATTGAGATTGCAAGAAAATTCGGTATAGAGCACAGAGGACCCATACCATTACCAACAAAAAAACTAAGAATAGTTACTTTAAAAACTCCCTGTGGCGACGGGACATTAAACTAGCTAAAAACTAGTTTAACTTGATAGGCCACGGGAATGCAACTTACGACAAGTTTGAAATGAGAATTCATAAGCGTATTGTAGATGTGCAAGCGGATGAAAGAACCTTAAAGCAAATTTTAAGAGTAAGTATTCCACAAGATATTCATATTGAAATAAAGTTAATTGGCTAGTTTAGTTTTTAAAATCTTAAGCTTAAAATTATTTAAAAAATACTTCTTTTTATGGGTACTTTTGTTAAAAGATTTTTAGAATATGAAAAGAAACTAAAAAGCAAATATAAGCATCTAGGACTAACTATTACAGTTTCTGGATTGTCTTCATCTGGAAAGACAACCGGAGCAAAAGTTATTGCCAAACACTTTGGATTAAAATACCATTCTTCTGGTACTATATTTCGAGAAGTTGCTAAAAACATGGCAATTTCTCTTGAGAAATTTTCAGAGATAAGAAGCGATGAAATAGATTTAAAAATAGATGAAGAGACCCTTAAATTGGCTATAATTGGTAATGTTGTTCTAGATGGAAGACTAACCGGTTGGGTAGCTGGAGAATGGGCTGAAGTAAGAATATTTTATAACACTCCATTGAAAATAAGGGCAAGAAGATATGCAGAAAGAGAAGGAATAGACTATAAAACCGCTTTAACGAATGTGAAGAAAAGAGATGAAGCAGATATGAAAAAATATAAGAAATTGTATGGAATAAATTTAAAAGACCTATCAATTTATAACATTATCATTGACAATAGTAACTGGAGTTTGGAGGATGCAAACAAAAAACCAATCAAAATTATAGAAGAATTTTTGAAGAGGAGAAAAAATGAAAATAATACCAATAGCTTTTGATTCTTTTGGAGTTAGAAGCATGGCAACTTTTGTTAAAACTAAAGATGTCAATATTCTAATTGATGGCTCAGCAGCTTTAGGACCAAATAGGTATGGTTTAAAACCAACAAAAGAAGAGTTTAAAGCTTTAGAAATTTGCAAACAAAGAATAATTGAAATTGGTAAACTTGCTAATGTGCTAATAGTAAGTCATTATCACTATGATCACCATCCTTATCCATGGGATGAAAAGCTTTATTCAATTTACAAAAATAAGTCCATATTGGCTAAAGATATAAACAAGGATATAAATCTTTCTGGAAAAAGCAGAGGGAAAATCTTTGAAAATAAAGTTAAGAATGTTTCAAAGCTAGAATATGCAGATGGAAAATCCTTTGAATTTGGTAATACTTTTGTATCATTTTCTAAAGCAATTTGGCATGGAGATGTTGGAAGTAAACTTGGAAAAGTTATAATGGTTTATATTGAAGAAGGAAAAGATTCTTTTTTGTTTGGAAGTGATGCTCAAAGTTTAGCTGATAAAGACGCTTTAGAATTTGTTAAAGAGAAAAACCCTAAGCTTTTAATAGTTGATGGTTATCCAACTATTTTTGTTGGATGGAAAATGAAAGAGAAGAATTTTTTGAATGCTAAAGAAAATTTGAAAGAAGCTATTAAACACATAGATGCAGAAAGAATAATTTTGGACCACCATATTGTTAGAGATTTAGAATATAAAGAGAAAATGAAAGATGTTTTTGATGTTGCTAAAGAATTGAAGAAAGAAGTTTTAACAGCTGCTGAATTTCTTGAGTTAGAAAACTTCTTTTTAGAAGCTTGGAGAAGAGAAATTCAAGAAGGAAAAATGAAGGTAGAAGTTGATAACTACTTTTCTAAATTAAACGAAAAAATAAAAAACGAAATAAAAGCAGAATAAACTACTTTTTCTTTTTACCACATCCTTTAGCCATTTCCTCACCTATAATAATTTTAGTATTTTAAAATTTAATCAAAAATGTAAGTATGATTGACGAAAAAAATATAGAAAAAATTTTTGAGACGCTTGAAAATTATTTAAAAGAGAAAAGCATGATTCAAAAATTTGTTGATGAAAAATTCAATCCATTCCAAATTTTAGTTGCGACAATCTTGAGTGCAAGAACAAAAGATGAACAAAGCGAAAAAATTTCAAGAAAACTTTTTCAAAGAGTTAAAGAACCAAAAGATTTATTGAATTTTACACAAGAGCAACTTGCAAGAGAAATCTATCCAATTGGTTTTTATAGAACTAAAGCCAAAAATTTGTTGAAGCTTGCGAAAACTTTGATAGAGAAATATAATGGAAAAGTTCCTGAAAAAATGGAAGAGCTTTTAGAATTACCAGGTGTTGGAAGAAAAACAGCAAATATTGTTTTATCTTATGCTTTTAATAAGCCAGCTATAGCAGTAGATACTCATGTGCATAGAATTTTCAATAGATGGAAGTTTATTAATACAAAAAGACCAGAAGAGACTGAATTGGAATTGAGGAAAAAATTACCAAAAAAACTTTGGAGAAGAGTTAATAACTTGCTAGTGAACTTTGGTAAGAATGTTTGTAAGCCAGTAAAACCTCTTTGTAATCAATGCCCTATAAAAACTCTTTGTCCATTTCCAAATTCATAGATGAAGTAAAAAGTTTACTTAATTTAAGGAAAAAATTATCTTATGAAAGAAAAAGTTTTTTTGTTAGATATTGACTATGACGTTGAAAACGATAAAGGAATTATATTCTTGTTTGGTAGAAATGAAGAAGGGAAAAGAATTCTTATAAGAAGAGAATTTTATACTTATTTCTTTGTGATGCCGAAAGAAGGAGAAGAAGAAAGTTTAAAACAAAAAATAGAAAATTTAAAGAATATACCCACAAAAATCCTTTCAGTTGAAATTATCAATAAAATTTGGCAAGGTAATGAAAGAAAGTTAATAAAAATAACAGTTCAAAACCCTAGAAAAATAAAGGATGTTAGAGACGCGATAAAAGATTGGAAAGAAGTTGAAGATACATACGAATACAATATTTCCTTCTACAAAAGATTTTTAATGGATTACAAGATAAAACCATGTAGTTGGATAGAAGTTGAAGGTGAGAAAGTTGAAAATAAATTTGACGTTGATGAAACAATAGAGGCAAGAGAAATCAGGCAAATTGAAAACGATAAAGAACCGAAAATTAAAGTTATAGCAATGGATACAGAGTGGGTAGAAACAGAAAATAAAGAAAATCTTATAATGATAAGTTTGGCTGCAGAAAATTTAAGAAAAGTTTTGGCTTTAAGTGAATGGCAGGGAAAGCAAGAATTCGTTGAAAGCTATGCAAGCGAAGAAAAACTAATAAAAAGATTTCTAGAAATAATAAAACAGGAAAAACCAGATGTTCTAGTAACTTACAATGGTGATGCTTTTGATTTTTTAAAACTAAGAGAAAAAGCAAAACAATTAAAAATAAAATTTGGGTTTGGTATAAATGGTAAAGAATTAGAGTTTGTAAGAAGAGGAAGAGGTTCGGCAGCCAGATGTTTTGGTGTAGTTCATATAGATGAATATGTGTTTGTTGATAAAATCTTATCTGCTAGTTTAAAAAGTGAAGTTCTAACATTAGATGAAGTTGCAAGCGAACTTATTGGAGAGGGTAAAAAGGATTTAGAGTACAAACAAATGACCGAATTTTGGAAAGAAAGAAAAGAACTGAATAGAATTGCAGAATACAGCATGTGGGATGCTCATTTAACCTACCTTTTAAGTCAGATTCTTCTACCACAAATTTTCTCCCTTTCAAAATTAGTAGGGGAAGTTCCTTTTGATACTTCAAGATATACTTACTCTCAACTTGTTGAAGCTTATCTAATGAAAAAAGCTGTTGAAGATAACGTGCTAATACCAAATTCTCCGAAAACTGAAGAAAAGGAAAGTAGAATGAGAGAATTGCCTTACAAAGGAGCTATTGTTGTTGAGCCAAAAAAAGGAATTCATGAAAATATTGCTGTGCTAGACTTCAAAAGTTTATATCCTACTATCATAGTCTCTCACTCTATTTCCCCTGAATTATTAAATTGTGGACACAAAGAATGCAAAGAAAAAAACACAGCACCAGAAACAAAGAATTATTTCTGTTTAAAGAAGGTTGGTTTTATTCCAAAACACCTCAAACTCCTGATCGATAGAAGAAAAGAAATTAAAGAGAAAATGAAAAAGATTCCAAAAGACTCTCCAGAATATAAAATTTTAGATAATGAACAATATGCTACAAAAATAATTAGTAATGCTATGTATGGCTATTTTGGTTTTATTGGAGCAAGATGGTATAAGAGAGAGTGCGGAGAAGCAACTGCTGCATGGGGAAGATATTACATTAAAAAAATAATACAAATGGCACAAGAATCCGGATTAGAAATTATTTATGGTGATACTGACAGTATTTTTGTAAAGAAAGAAGGTAAGAGTTTGAAAGAAATAGAAGAAGAAGCAAAAAGGTTTGTAGAAAGGGTTAATGAAGAATTGCCAGGAATTATAGAATTGGAATTTAGAGGTGTATATACTCGTGGAATTTTTGTCACTAGAGAAAAGGGTGAAAGTGGAGCAAAGAAAAGATATGCATTGTTAGACATCTCTGGAAACTTAGAAATAAGAGGGTTTGAAACTGTTAGAAGAGATTGGTGTAAGTTAGCAAAAGAAACTCAAAGAAAAGTTTTAGAAATAGTTTTAAAGGAAAAAAATCCTGAAAAGGCGATTCAATTTGTTAAAGAAACTATAAAACAACTTAGAGAAGGGAAGATTGAAATAGAAGACTTAACAATTTATGAACAGATAACTAAACCATTAAGTCAATACGAGCAAATTGGACCTCATGTTAAAGCTGCAATGAAAGCAAGAGAAAAAGGGAAGATAATTACTGAAGGATCTATTATAGCTTTCGTAATAACTAAGGGTGTTGGAAGCATTTCTGATAGGGCAATGCCTATTGAGTTTGTTTTAGAAAAGAATTATGATGCAGAATATTACATAAATCATCAGATCTTACCGGCAGCATTAAGAGTACTTAAGGCTTTGGGGTATAGTGAAGAAGATATATTGAAATCAAGAACTCAAGGACTACACACATGGATAAAAAAGTAGAGAATTTAATAAGTTTTACCAAACAAAGTTAGCTTATCTGTCACTTTTTCACAAATTATACATTTTCCCTCTTTTTTCTCATCGACTATAAATCCTATTGCCTCAATAGATGGTCCAAGTTGTTTAATTGCTTCAAAACATTCTTTTTTGCCACACCAGTTAGCTTTAGCTATATTACCATCTTCTACCCACTTCTTAGCATCTTCCAGGTTATCAAAATATTTTATTTTTTGTTGATAAAGCGTTTCTACTTTTTTATACAAATTTTTTGGAATAGCATCATCGAGTAAAATTTTAACAACTTTTTCTATTTCTCTTTTGTTAACTTTTATCCTTTCTTTCAAATCTCTTCTATAAACCGTATAGAAACTTTCCTTAACTTCCTTTTCTCCAATTTCTATTCTTATCGGAACTCCTTTTATATCCCAAATATTGAATTTTTCTCCTGGTGTCTTTTCACTTTTGTCTATAAAAACTTTAATTCCAGATTTCTCCAATCTTTCTTTCAATTCTTCAGCTTCTTCTAAATAGTCTTCTTTTTCTTTTGGTATAGTGATTATAACAACTTGAATTGGAGTTATCCTTGGTGGTAATACTAAACCTCTTTCATCGCCATGTAAAGAAATTGCTGCTACTAAAAATCTAGCCCCATTTCCTGTACATATTTGCCAAACATATTGTTTATTTCCACTTTCATCTATATAGAACAAATCAAATTTTTTAGCATAGGCTTGACCTAAATTATTAACACTTCCATTTTCTAATAATCTGCCATTTGGTAGAATAGTATAGAACTCGTAAGCAGAATCTGCTCCAGGGAAAATTTCGTATTCTGGTTTTTCAACACAAATTGAAGGAATGTTCAAAATTTCTTTCCAAATATATTCGTAAATCCTTCTATGTTTCTCCATCTCTTCCTTTGCTTCTTCTCTTGTTTTATGAGCAGTATGAATTTCATGCCAAAAAGTAATTTCTCTGTCTCTAATCATTGTGTGTGTCGTTTTTCCTTCATTTCTAAATGAAGAAACAGTTTGATATATTCTTATAGGCAATTTTCCCTCCATTATCCAGTATTTAAAGATGGGATACATTGCTGGTTCTCCTGTTGGCCTTAGAATTG
>Ga0080004_1153660_pt1 | contig 20624 bp, 22 predicted proteins | sample WasSprMetagenome_FD_69207 | JGI IMG/M metagenome (GOLD analysis project Ga0080004, IMG submission 69207) | Sulfidic aquatic microbial communities from Washburn Spring, Yellowstone National Park, USA - WS (SPADES assembly) (version 2) | ecosystem: Environmental > Aquatic > Thermal springs > Hot...
ATCATGCGGCGGTTCGGCGGCAAACCCCATTGTAGGCTTGGCCAGGCTCAGCTGCAAGGTCGGCTTTATCGGGAAGGTTGCCAACGACCGAGAGGGCAAAATGCTCCTCGAAGACTTTCGCAGAGAAGGCGTTGACACAAAAGGAGTCGTAAAAGCCAAGGAAGGGCGAAGCGGTGTCGTCATGGGCTTCGTAGACCAAAAGGGGGAGCGCGCCCTCTACGTGAATCCAGGCGTAAACGACACCATAGACTTTGAGGAAATTAATTTGGAGTACGCCATTAGAACAAAGTTTCTCCATTTAACCTCTTTTGTTGGAGAAAGATCCTTTGAAGCTCAGAAAAAACTTGTGGAGTGCCTTCCTGAAAATGTGAAAGTAAGCTTAGACCCCGGCGAGCTTTACGCTAGGAAGGGTGTTGAAAACCTCGCGTCCATGATTCGCAGGTGCTTCGTTTTAATGACAAATGCCAAGGAGATCGCATTGCTGACGGGAGAAAAGGACTATGTAGCTGGGGCTGAAAGATTGCTTGAAATGGGGGCGAAAATAGTTGCCGTCAAGCTTGGCAGCCTTGGATGCTACGTTACAAACGGTGAGGAAAGCCATCACGTTGAGGCTTTCAAAGTGAACGTTGTGGACACCACTGGTGCAGGTGACGCTTTCTGCGCAGGCTTCCTTTACGGCTTGCTAGAAAATAAGAGCTTGAAAGAGTGTGGAAAACTTGGCAATTTTGTAGCTTCAAGGTGTATAATGAAAATGGGAGCTAGGGCGGGGCTGCCCCGACTCGAAGAGCTAAAACTTCTTCTCTAAGTATTTAACCATGCTTTCGAAGATTAGCTTTCCATCTCCGTAAAAGGGCATAAGCGTCTGCCTAGTCCAGTCGGGTTGCTGCCACCAGTAGAGGGCTCTTTCAGGGTGGGGCATTAAGCCGAAAACTGTTCCATCAGGGTTGCAGATTCCAGCTATATCGTGGAACGAGCCGTTTGGATTTGTTGGGTAGACGCCATTCGCATGTTTCCCGTATTTGTCGCAGTATCTGAGGACAAGCTGGTCGTTCTCATAAAGCTTCTCTAAATAATGTCTCTCTTTCTCTTTGGGAAACAGGAAGCGTCCCTCAGCATGGGCAACTGGCATGCGTAAAACCTTCCCTTCTGGGATGCTGCTGGTGAACACGCATTTTCCATGATTTTCGTTTTTCACGTAAATCCACCGGCAATGATATCCGGGCGGCTGGTTCGTGGCCAGCGCAGCCTCTGGGTACGGAGTTATTCCCTCAAAAGCGGGGAGAAGGCCGGCTTCAACAAGCACTTGGAAGCCGTTGCATATGCCGAGGATCGGGCGGCCCTCGTCTACAAAGGCTTTAAGTTCTTTGCCGAGTTTGGCGACGAGCCACTTGGCCCAAATGGCGCCAGCCCTAACATAGTCGCCGAAGGAAAAGCCTCCGGGAAAAACGAGGGCGTCAAAATCCATAAGGTTTCTCTGTTTAACTACTTCGTTGGCGTGCAGTATTTCAGCTTGAACGCCTAAGGCTTCGAAAGCCGTTTGAGTTTCAGCGTCACAGTTGGTTCCACCAACCCGCAAAATGCAGACCCGTACATCCTCACGCTTCAATGGTTTAACGTTCACCTCCAAGAAAACTCTTCCAAGCTTTCATCAAATCGCTAACGGCAGCATCCACAATAACACTTCCCTCCAACCCATAAACATAAAGCCTTGAGCCTTTAGTGACTTTACCTATCCTCGCATGAGCAACGCCGCCCATTATTTTCTCAAAGTCTTCTTCGCATCCGCTTGGAACCTCGACAAGGAAACGGCTATTGGACTCCGAAAACAAGAGAAAGTCGTTCCTGGCAATCCCCTCAGCTGGAACAGGCCGCAGGTCAAGCTCTAAGCCGTAGCCGCCCGAAAAAGCCATTTCCGCTGCCGCCACAGCTAAACCACCCTCAGACAAGTCATGACAGGCGCTTACAAGCCCCAAGTCGATGGCTCTTGTCACGGCGCGGAAGACCTTTCTAGCCTTGGTTGGGCGAACTTTCGGCACGGTCTTTCCAAGAAAACCCATAAGCCTATAATATTCGGAACCGCCAAGCTCATGGTAGGTTTTTCCCACAATGTATATGCTGTCGCCAGGTGCCTTCACATCAATTGAAACTGTTATGCGAATGTCCGGGACGATTCCGATGGCTGTTATTAACAAGGTTGGTGTAACTGGTCCTGCTGGAGACTCGTTGTATAGGCTGTCCTTTCCAGATATGAAAGGCGTTTTGAAGGCTTTAGCAAATCGGTAGCATGCCTCGCAAGCCCTTACAAGGCTGCCGAGCCTACTCGGTTTTTCAGGGTTACCCCACGTGAAATTGTCGAGCAACGCTATTCTTCTGCCGCCAACGGCAACATTGTTTCTTATGGCTTCATCTATGGCTGAAGCCGCCATCCAGTAGGGGTCTATCTTCCCATAATTTGGGTTCATGCCACATGAAATGGCTAAACCGCGCCAAGAATTTTTCAAAGGTTTAAGGACAGCGGCGTCGTTTGGCCCACCGTTTTCGCCGTGCAGTGGCTTGAGAATGGTGTTGCCTTTAACCTCATGGTCGTAAGTTCTAACCACACTTTCTCGGCTGGCAATATTCGGCGAAGCTAAAAGGCGCATTAACATGTCCGTGAGGTTTCTAGGCTCTGGAAAATTAGGCTCTTCCAGCTTTGGCGGAACATAAACGGCTGTTCGCATGGCTCGAGGCGGCTCGAAGAGGAAGGAAATTTCTATCTCTGCAACTTTTTCGCCCATGTAAAAAATGCGGAGAACACCGTCGCTTGTGTATTCGCCTATGGCTGTGGCTTCAACATCCTCGCTTTGAAAGATCTCCAAAACCTGACTAAGATTTTCCCGGGGAACAGCCAAAAGCATCCTCTCTTGAGACTCGGAGATGAAGATTTCCCAAGGGGCGAGTCCCAGATACTTAAGCGGAACCCTTTCAAGGTGGACAACAGCACCACAGTTAAACCTCTTAGCTGTCTCCCCGACAGCCGAAGAGAGACCGCCTCCGCCTAAGTCGGTTATAGCTGAGGCGAGCTCAAAATCGCGGATAGCAATTATAGCCCTCTTCAACTTTTCCTCCTCAATTGGGTTCGCAATCTGCACAGCCGGCCTTGAAAACTCTTCCGACTTCTCCGTAAGCTCAGTAGACGCGAAAGTCACGCCATGAATTCCATCCCGTCCAGTTCTACCTCCAGCTAAAACTATTATGTCGCCTGGCTTGGCGTTTCGCTTAAACTTTTTCAGCGGCAATAGCCCAATACAACCGCAGTACACAACCACGTTGCCAACATAGCTTTCATCGAAGTATATGGCGCCGTTCACTGTTGGAATGCCCATGTTGTTGCCGTAATGCCCTATGCCAGCCACAACTCCCATGAAGATGTATTTAGGATGTTTCACGCCCGGAGGAAGCTTTTCGTAAGGGTAGTCCAAAGGGCCGAAACCCAAAACATCCGTGCACGCTATGGGGTCTGCCCAAACGCCCAGAATGTCGCGGATAACACCGCCCACGCCCGTGGCTGCCCCACCGAAAGGTTCTATGGCGGATGGATGGTTGTGGGTTTCAACCTTAACGGCGATCCCGTACTCCTCGTCAAAGCGCACTATGCCAGCGTTGTCCTCGAAGACGGAAAAACACCACTTGGCATTGATTTCCTCAGTAGCCCTCATTATGTACGTTTTAAAGACGCTGTCTATTTCCCTTCCATTAAACTTCACTACGCCTTTGAACGTTTTGTGGAAACAATGTTCAGACCACGTCTGTCCAAAGGTTTGAAGCTCCACGTCTGTCGGGTTTCTTCCCTTACGCTTGAAAAACTGCTGTAGGGCTTTCATCTCCTGAAGGTTTAAGCCAAGTCCAAGCTCTCGGCTTACACTTAGAAGCTGCTCGTCCGAAGCCTCTAGAAGGTTTATTTCGTAGAGCGGAAACTCAGTGTTTCGGCGAATGTAAAGGTTTTCGGCCATCATTCCTCCTCAACGATAATTGTGTAGTTGTCCTTTGTAGGGTTGGCTAGAAGCCGCCTACACATTTCCTCAGCCTTTGCCAAGGCTTCATCCCTTGAACTAGCCCCAAGAAAAATTGTGTAAACTTTGCTAACGTTCACTCTTTCAACCTTAAACCCAAGCTCCCTCAATAATTTGGCTGTTGTTTCGCCTTCCGGGTCGCTGTGCCCGGGTTTTAAGCTAACTTCAACCCTCAACCGAAACATCATAGGCTAATTTTGTCGCAAGAAAATTTAAACACTTTCACAAACCAGGGGGTTCCCTCTACTTTAATAAAATCTGCATACCTTTGTAGAGTATTCGAATGCCCCTTGTTTTGGTTACATGGCCTATTCTTTCAGCGTGCACTTTCACCTTCTCTAAAACGTCCAGAGTTTTATCTGCTTCTGCTTTATCAACTATTATTGCAAACCCCCATCCCATATTGAATGTCTTGAACATTTCGTCGTCTGAAATTTCGCCTCCAAGTTCTTTGGCTGTTTTCTGGATCAACGTGAAGATTGGTTGAGGTTTGAAGTTGTTGAACTCGAAGCCTACACCCTTCGAGAAAAGCGTTAAGCGGTTAAACTTTAGGTAAGCGTCTCCTGTTATGTGAACCGCCGCCTTAACCCTAACTTCTTCAGCAACCTTTAGGAAAGGCTTAACGTATATTCTGGTTGGCTCCAAAACTTCATAGACAAGCTCCCGCTCCAGTGGGTCGGGAACATCAAATGGCTCGTATCTGCCACCCCACTCTTTAAACAAAATTTTCCTAGCCAAAGTTATGCCGTTACTATGCAAGCCGGAACTCCGCAATCCTATGATTACATCGCCGGGTTTTAGATCCCTACCCGTTATCATCTTTTCTCTTGAAACTTCGCCTATTGCAGCAAAAACCATGTCAAAGCCCTTTCCTTCAGTTAACCCTTTAATCAGCTCTGCTACGTCGCCTATCTCTCCGCCCGTCACAACACATTCGGCTTCAGCAGCCCCCCTGGCAATTCCCTTCATCCATTCCCTAACAAGGAAGGGGTCTGAAACTTGGGCGTGAATGTTGTCCGCAACCGCCAAAGGCCTGGCGCCTGAACGGATAACGTCATTTACAGCCATCGCCACACCATCAATGCCTATCGTGTCATATTTGTCAGCTAGCTGGGCTACTAGAACCTTTGTCCCAACACCTTCGATAACAAGATCCAAGTAGCAGTTGTCCCGAAAGGGCAAAACGTTTCCGAAGGGAAGTTGAACAACGTCTCCGTAACGGCTAAACTTATAGGTGTTATGTAAAACGCGTAGAGCCTTCTTTGCTTTAGCCCTTAACTCTCTGTCAACTCCGGCGGCGGCATACGTTATCTCCGACCCCCCTTTCAAATAGAACACCACTGCAGAACATAACGTCTCCAGAAAATAACAATTTTGCCAGTTCATGAAACGTAAAGGGCAAACTCTCCTCCACTTCTATACGCTTGCAAGTTCACATCCGCTGCGCCTTTCGGAACAGAGTCAACTATTGCTTTTTCCATGGATTCTCCGCTTACAAGCTTTGCTAAAGCATTTAAGAAGCCCAGAATCACCATGTTCGCATACAAGCGTTCCTGAAGTTTTCTTCAGATATTCTCGTCGCCGGCACAGCGTAAACTCTGGAGTTGATCTTTGGCACCCTTACAACCAATTCTTTGACAATGAAAAGGAGGCCGTCCTCCTTCAAATCTTAATGTTCGCGTCTAAGGCTTCCTGATCCATGGCCACCAATATGTCGCACCTCCTAACAGCCGGGAAACCTATTCTGCTGTTAGATATTATGACCTCACTTTTAGCAGTCGTGCCTCTAGCTTCAGCCCCATAGCTCTGGGTTTGCACAACATTCCAGCCATCGTAAACAGCCGCCCTGCCCAGAACTTGCCCTGCCAAAACCACTCCTTGACCGCCGAAACCGCATATCCTTAACTCAGTTCTCCGCATTTTTCAGCGCCTCCTTTACGACGGTGTAAATCGTCTCTGTCAAAGTAGGCCTATGCCTTTGAACAAACTCTCCAACAACAATTTTTCCGCTAGCTCCTCCTCACTTAGTTTCTTGGCTTCCTCCAAAGTTATAGAGTTCTCTTTAAACCACCCAATCATTTCTCCAGCGTTTCTGAAGCCCGCACGCCTTCCGAAGGCTGTTGGACACTGACTTACGGCTTCAATGAAACGGAAGCCTTGAAGTTTTAAAGCCTTTTTAACGGCTTCTTTAAGCTCATTTGGGTGGGCTGTTGTCCAGCGGGCTGCGTAGTTGGCTCCCGCCGCAACAGCCAGCCTGACGGCATCTAACGGATACTCGAAACTTCCGTAAGGCGTTGTGGTTGTTTTTGACTTGAAAGGTGTTGTGGGTGCAACTTGTCCACCAGTCATCCCATAAACCATGTTGTTAACCATTATTACTAGGACGTCGAGGTTCCGTCTGGCTGCATGAATGAAGTGGCTTAAACCTATGCCAACTATGTCGCCGTCTCCTCCAAAAACAACCACGTTGAGGTCTGGACGCATAAGCTTCACACCGGTTGCCACCGGTATGCTTCTTCCGTGAAGGGTGTGGATGGAATCCGCCATGAAATACGGTGAAGGAATCCACGAGGAGCAGCCAATCCCGCTGCAGAAAACAAACTCGCTTAGGTCCCTGTGGCCCAACTCGTAAACAGCTCTCAAAAAAGCATGCATGACCGTGTAGGCGCCGCATCCAGGACAGAAGGGCAGCTTCAAGTCTCTAAGGTACATCTTCACAGAAAAGGTTTCAGTCACCTCATCAAGCCTCCTCTAAAATTTTTCCCAGAATCTCTTCCGGAGTGATGAGTTCCCCTCCACCTATCTTGTTAACCGGAACAACCTTCGCCATGCCTCCCACGGTTCTTTCGACTTCGTAGAAGATTTGACGCAGGTTCATTTCTGGAACGATTATCTTGCTGGCTGTCTCGGCGAGTTTTCTGATAGCTTCCTCGGGGAAAGGCCATAAGGTTTTAAGTCTAACATAACCAGCTGAAACACCTTTGGCCTCAGCTTCTTCGACAACATCATACACGGCCCGCGAGGTGCAGCCATATGCCACTATTCCAACTCTGCAATTTTCAATGTTGTAAACTTCCACATCTGCAATTTCGTTCACGTGGTTCTGGATTTTTCCGTTGAGCCTCTCCACAAGCCTCCTGTGCACTAGAGGGTCGGCTGTAAACCGGATGCCGAACTCGTCATGGGTTGAACCTGTAACAGCCACATTAAACCCCTCACCGACGCTTGGCATGGGTGGAACCTCATCTGGACCGAAAAAAGCTCTTTCGCCAAGCTTCGGTTTCCGCCTGCTCAGTATCTCAACTTTTTCCACTGGTGGAACGACAACTTTTTCACGCATGTGTGCAACTACTTCATCGGAAAGGAGAACCACCGGCGTTCGGTATTTCTCGGCCAGGTTGAAGGCTCTTATGGTTAAATCAAACATTTCTTGGACAGAGTTCGGCGAAAGAACTATGGCAGAGTAATCGCCGTGAGTGCCCCAGCGAGATTGCATAACATCGCCCTGTGCACACTTCGTGGCTTGTCCAGTGCTTGGCCCAACCCGCTGCACGTCAACAATGACACATGGCGTCTCAGTCATGAAAGCATAGCCTATGCTTTCTTGCATCAAACTGAAACCAGGTCCTGAGGTCGCCGTCATAGCTTTTGCTCCAGCCCAGCTGGCGCCTATAACAGCTCCGATGGAAGCAATTTCATCCTCCATCTGGATGGCCACACCGCCAACCTGTGGAAGACGCTTTGACAAGTGTTCAGCAATTTCCGTCGCGGGCGTGATCGGGTAGCCGGCGAAAAAACGGCAGCCCGCCAGAATAGCAGCCTCAGCACACGCTACACTCCCCTGCCAGAAATAGACACCAGGCTTAACACTTCCCATCATAAACCCTCTCAAGCCAAGTCTAGACGGAGTAATGATTAAAAGTTTAAGTTAGCTATCTTCCTTTTGCCCACAGCGGCCGTAGTCTAGCCTGGTAGGACATCGGCCTCCCGAGCCGGCGACCCGGGTTCAAATCCCGGCGGCCGCACCACAAGAAACAAATTAATAGAAGCCAGTCCGAGATAAAAATGCGGGCTCCGGTAGTATAGTCCGGTCAAGTATAGCGGCCTCTCGAGCCGCGGACCCGGGTTCAAATCCCGGCCGGAGCACCAAATTTCAGAACCTACGGTTCCGAAACCTCCCTTTTCACGTTTTAGGCTTGATTCGCTGCCATTTTGCCAATTAAAGCTGTGATTTTGGCTGTTCAATGCTTGTTTTAATGTGCCAGTATTAATACCGGTATTAATACCACCAACGTCGATAAGCTTCTCGATGAGTTTGGCTATGCTTGTGCCGTTTGCCTGCGCCAACAGCTTGAGCTTTTCATGAAGCGTTTTTGGCACTATTATGTGGGTGTAGCCTTGCCTTGTCACTTTCCGCCTTCCTCCTTCAGCAGCTGAATTTTGACGCTTTTTTCTTTCGCTTTTATTTTCTCCCTAATTTCTACTATAACGTTCTTGGGGATTGAGAGTTTGTCTGCTATTTTTGCAAGTTGGTCTTCAAGGTTCAACTCGCTTATTGTTTTCTCGTCTTCCAGGAAGCTCCAGGCGAGTTTTCTTGTTTCTTGGCTCCATCCCCCTTCTTTTACGGCTTCGAAGATTGCACCCAGCAGCATGAAGTTTAGGGCTGTGGAGTATGTTGCATCGTATCCTGCCTCGACAAGCATTGACCATGTTTTCCTTATGTAGCTGTCCACAACAGGGTGTATTGCAACGGTTTTCCTCACAATTGGCATAGTATCACCAAGTATTAAAGTATGCATTTAATACTTATAAGCTTTTCCTCAAAATGCTACAGTGGAAGTTCAGCATGCGAATATGAACACTTTATCATAAAATATAAGTGTTCAAGTTCTAGGCTGAAAGTTCCTCATATGCATGGAGTTTAACGTTTATGCGGCTCCTTTGGGCTTGTAGCTTGGGCATGACGTGCATATGAACTTGTGCCTTTTAACTTTTAAATGGTAGACAGTTTTAGGCTTTCCATCCTCAATGGTGTCGGCCTTCATGCTCCATCCCTGAATGGACTTGTACCAGTGCCACAGCGTGCAGTAGCCTTCCGCATTCATATATCTGCAGCAGTTATGGTCGTCTCTTAGACGTCTGTCAACGCTTCTCTCAACCCACTCCATAAAGTCCCAGAGCACGTCAAGTCTCTCCTCGAAGCTTTTAAGCTCCCTTAACACTTTAGGCTGGTTGACGTCTATTTCCTTAAGGCTCCTCCACTTTTCATAGGCTTGCATGACAGCATCCGGGTCAGCCTTAAGCTCAACAACTATCCTCGTTAGGCTCTGCCCCTTCTCAAGCCTCTCGAATATTTGGGCTGTAAGCTCGTTTCCACGCGTTTCCAACGTTCCCCTAGCCTTCAAAGCCTTCATGGTCAACGCAAGCCTCTCCCTAGCCTTCTCAGCCGGAACTTCAGCCTCCATCTTCAACCTCCTTTTTTGGTAAATATGGTGCAAAAAGTTATTAATAAGTATAGTTAATTCTAACTTAATTAAACTTAATTAAATTGATTTGAAAAAAATGAAATAACTATAGTTATTAATTATGAATATGGGTGAGTTCTTCATTTATAATATATGGCAGGCGAACTTGTAATTATAGGAGGAGTAACATCGGTAATTATCGGATTTATGAAGATTGCCAAGGGAGGTTAAGAAAACCTGCAGGTTACGACGGCTCTGTTTGCAAAGCATTTTTTAGTTTTACCATAATCATAAATCACAGCGATCAAAATTGCTGTGGAAATGATAGCTGTTATAATCGCAAGATGCGACATGGTAGAAGCGGGCGCTGTTAATGTCGGAAAAATGAGGCCGAAATACGGGTCATGTTCCATGCTCGTGTTTATATGAGGATAATTTAGTCCAATGGTTATCCAATCGTATTTCTCGCTAAGCCAATATAGATCAGGTGGGCCGATTGACCCGCGCGCTTTAAAGCCGGTAAGCCCGTCGATTGTAACATTACCACCGAAGTCGAACATGGCCCTTTCAACATTGTTAACCTTAAATTTTATCGTAGTTGAATTGACAGGATAGACTTTTTCGATTTGTGCTGGAGTGAACTCGTAGTGGTCAAAGGTAACTGTGGAATTTCCCGGTTCTAATCTAATAAATTGGACGCCATAGGTAATGAGTACTTTAGAAGACTTATCTTTCGGTTTGAAATTCTCTAAAATAATGTCCATTTTTAATGTTCCATTTATGGGATAATAATGGAAAAATTCCTTTATGATTGGATATTTTTCCCAAGGCCCTTGAACATTCGCCTTCATAGGCATCGCTAATTGGATGTAGGTCCATTCACAGACTGGCTGCCCATTTGCATTTTCAGTTATAGTAATGTTTGTCATTCCGATGTTTGTATTAATTTTATAGCTTGATAAGAGAATGTCTGGTCCCGAAATTACGAAATTCGGCTCATTAGAGCAGCCCGTAAATAAGTTGTCCTCGTTAACATCAATATATTCATATAAAAGTCTCGGAGCCCAAAGCTCAATCATATAATTAGCAGTCTTATCCCATAAGGAAATCTGTTTTAGCTCCTTCATTTCATGCACTGAACCATTAAATTCAATGAAGAGTCCAGAGTTTTCCCACATGAAGGAAAACGAAAAGTTGCCATGTTCAGAGTTGCTATCAATAGCAAACGATGTATTTCCATACCTAATACAAAATGAACCCCCGCCAGTGCTGAAGCTGGATTCATGTGGAGCTACATAAGCACAGCCCTTCTCAACGATGAAAGGACAAGCAGCGACCGTAAATAATGATATTAAACTTATAAGAAGCACACATTTAGTAGACAACGCTTCCACCAACATTTTTTTTAAAATTTAAAATATTTAATGCTATGCTTTCGAATAACTGTTCGATTTCATCATACAGTTTAGAGCTTTCCTTTCAATAATCATTTCATAATATAGAATGATGCATGCCAATATTGCTGGTATAAGGGCGAGGAATTCACTCCAGCTCAACTGGTTCAAAAATAGTACTATGTAATTAAAAATGAACACGCTTAATACCACAGCGTACAGACCATGCTTTGGAATAATATGTCCCTTCAAAAATACGAAGGCATTAAGTGGATAATCATGAAACCTTATTTTAATATAATATCTACCCACCATATCCTTTTCTACAAGACCTAGGCGCCTTAACTTTTCTAAGTGATAAACCGCTGAACTTGGGCTAGAAAAGCCCATATCTCTCATAACCTCTCTGACACCAACACCATTTCTGGAACCTTTTTTCAGTATATAGATGTAAACTCTAAGGGAAGAGGGACTTACTGTTATCATAGTATTATCGTTATGTTTGGTCAAACATTAATCACCAGTTATCTCATTTTTCTTTATATAACTAATTGAAAAGATTAGAACATCATGTATAAAATATTTTATATACCTCAACGAACAATCAAAAACATATAGGAAGAGTGTTTATGGATATAAAAAGAAGACTAATTATGCCGCTTTTGACGATATCTATATGCATGGCAATATTGCCTGCGTATGCTTCGATAACTGAGTCTCCTGGAGCTGTTCAGTTGAACGCAAATACCCAAGTTAAGATAACGGGACCAGTTGGGACATATTCTACAGATACTATTACTCGAGCAGAGTGGGTTGGAAATCAGTATTTTCTAGACGTAAAGGGTGAGGGTGGAAATGAATTGCACGCCATTTTAGAATTTTACTTCTTCATGTCTTCTGAGTCTAAAGCAGCTGACTTTTACGTTGTTCGTATAATGTCAAAGACCACCCCGAATCCGGATGATAGCAATTGGCGCCTCGATAGCGGTGGAGTTAATGATTCAAATGGGCCAGCAAATAAAGTTCATGTGAATGTAACCAGAGGGGCTATACGTTGGGATTGGTGTGTTCCGTGGGACTACATTCAGTACAGTTTGGATAAAGTTGTTACTGTTACCGAAACGTACAGTATAAGTGCGTCCCTTGAGGGGGCACTGTATGCATTCGCCGATGGAGCTACTGGTCTGGTAAAAGGAACAATCGATAATGAGTATAAGGTGACAAACCAATATACAGTTAGTCTCTATCAGTGGGAAATTCAACCATACGGAGGGAGCACGGACTTTCAATGGAAACTTGGATTAAAAACGCCGAATGGCGAACGTCGTGAAGGTTTAGGTGAGTACTTTCTGGTGGTTACAGTAGATCACAAGAAAACAGCGGTTATCGACACTATCGAATTTGAAGGACACCTCTGGCATGTGGCCTACTGGTTAGGAACATGTTATATGGATATGGCGGAACATTTATGGGCTTACATCAAATTTATTTATATTAATTACTATGCGGGAACCCAAAACGATGCGAACAGCGGAACAGACGCAGGCAATAACTTTAACTCGGCAACATACATAAGCCCGAGTAGTTACTACGGTACGTTATACCTCTCGTTGGATACAGAGGATTGGTATAGCTTCTATGCCGCTAGTGGCCAATACATATCCGTGAGTATGACGCCGCCCTCTGGTGTGGACTTCGACTTACAACTATATGATCCAAATGGGAAGCTTAAAGCCGAATCCTGTTATGGAGCTGGCTACACGGACAGGGTCTCTTACACTGCAGATTCAAGCGGCTACTGGAGGGCAAGAATCTACATATACAGCGGAGAAGGACAATACTCCTTCTACCTCTCAGTTTACACGTCCGGAGGCGGAGGTGGTTGTCCAATTTTGTTTGTCTGGAACGGCACAGCTTACGCTGAGGATGGCTTGCTTAACATTCATAACCCAGAAGGCGTAGATGTTGTTTACAACCATACTTTGGTGGCTATACCTGAATGTGTTCACGGCGCCTATCTTTTTAGGCTTGTTGAGCATCCACAGACAATAAGCCACATAGACCAGGTTAAGCTCTATGCCATACTTAAGGACAAGTCGTTGCTTGAACTGCCGCTTATCTACGCTTGGCACTCAGAATACGGCAATGTGCTACCGCAACTCCTGTTCAGCGACGACTGGAGAGTTGACGAATACGGCGCAAACTGGAACAATGGGACAAGCCAAAGCATAGACCTCAAGTTTGCAGCACTCTCACCAAACATTGAAATCATAGGCTTCATATTCCAGATCGAAGGATACAACATAATAGCCAAAATGTAAAAACCTTCAAACCCCCTCTTTTTATGCTATATAATTGAGTGCACATGTTCGATTGATAATGTGATAACCATTCCCCTGATCCAATGCGGGCGCTAAAAAAGAAATCAAGTACAGTAACGACCAAAAGAGAGCATTGGCAACAAAAGTTGTTTTTTAGGTTGACTGTTATCTTTTTGAAGAATATTTTTGTTCTTTGCTTGAATGAGGGCATCCCTCAGCCATGGTGCATTATCCACAATGAACTCAGACTTGCCATCGCATTGTTTAGGACACCTTTAATGAAGGATTCGGATGTTAAGGAGTTCCTCGATGGATAAACCCTCATGGATATTAACTCGTTCCTTTCTATGTCTAGGGCTGAGTAAACCCAATGTTGTTGCCGTTAACGCATGTCTCATCCATCGCTATGAACCGTCTAGGCTTCTTCTCCATGGATACCATCAACCTTTCCCTGAGCTTAACAATCCACTTCCAAACCGAAGTTCCCGAAACCCTGCAGAACTCGGACAGAACCCTTGCAGTCCTCCCAAAGCTTGAAGTCTGAAAGTAAATGGCCAAACCCAAAACCTTAAGGTCTAATGGAACCCTATTCCTCACGAAAAGCCCAAGCCGCCCAACCAAACCCCTAACACCAAACATAAAAGAAAAAATAAAAAGAAACATAAAACTACATCTTAAGTTGACACGCCCGCTTATCTAAATTTTTAAACTTTAGATGTTGTTAAAAGATTCGTGATCCATATGCTGCCTTTAAGATTGTCTCCGAGAGGGCATAAATTTCAGATATTTTTACATTCATCAGAGAACTATCGCGCGCGAATATAAGGGTTTAGTGTTTATTGTTGGTTTTGGCTTTAGTTTTGCTACTGATGATAGGCAGGATGCTATTAGAAATGGATGACTGAAAAGAATTGGATAATTGAAAAGGAAGGCTGGGGTCATTAATGGTATGTAAGGAGTTTCGGATATGAACTGAATGACTACTCCAATGCCATGCTGATCATGGGGCAATACGCTTTGCTAATATAATGAAATTGCTATGCAATTTCCAAGAGAACTTTTCAGATGTCAATTTCTCCCAAGAAGAGAAGCTTCTACTATGCTTAGCCGCCCTGCTTCACGACTTAGGATGTATTCTAGGTAGACAAGATCACGCTAAGAAATCTATTAAAATCTTAGAACACGAACGATTTGGTTTCGTCCAAGATATGATAGGAGACGACCTATTGACATGCCTCAAGTATATAATTCTAAGTCATCCTAGTAGCTATGACCTTAATGAATTGCCTATCAACCCCATTCATGCTGACGTGCGTCTTAATTTAATATGTGCAATATTTAAGCTATTAGACGAATGCGAACTTTCATCAGCGCGGGTCACACATATGCTTTACGATATTTTAAAAACTTTCTCTAAAATTAGAAATAATGCTGTTAAATATTGGGAGGCCCATATAAACATAATAAGTGTGGTGTTCAAAAATAATGTAATTTACATTGGAAGTAAAAATCCAGAGAAAACGAAAATGCTAACTGACCATTTTAAAAAGGAATTAAGAAAAGTGAATAAAATTTTTCTTAAGGAGAATTTTCCCATGTTGCACGTCAAAATCTGGAAAATGCGCGAAAATTTTTACCAGTAAATTAATGTTCAAATCCCGGCCGGAGCACCAAAAAACTGTCCGCTTTCGCCAGAAGCAGCCCTAAACGGGCTTATTTGCCCACTGGCCTGCGGGACGATCCCGGAACCGTCCCAACAACATGGCGGGGACCGTCCTCTGGAAAACCGTATATATGAGTTAAGAAGGCGTGTTGAAGAGCAGTGTAGAGCTCTGGGCTCCATAGCTTCAAGCATCGAGGATAGGCTTGAATTGATGATAAGTAGTATTGTGGATAGCTACAGAACTTTTCTGAGCAGAAACCACCAGCTGAAACCTTGTACTCATTTTATGGCTTTTAAGCCGACGGTGGCTTGTCTGCCTGGCAAAATCACGTAGTACGAATGTCCCTTCTGTCAAAAAAGTGGAGAGCTGTCGGCGACAATAACTTAGTGCGCTGCTTCACCGTCGACAACTTGTATTGAATTTTGTAGGAATAATTGAGTTAGCAGCTTTTAGTGATCAGATTTCCGACACATTTAAATAGATCTTTGAAAAATGATTTTTGAGTGGCCTGAGGAAATGTCGGAGATGAATGTGAAGAAGCCCGAAACCAGAGAGGAATTCCTCAGAATTTTAAGGGAAGCCGCCAGAAAAGAGGTTGAAGCTCGCAGTCTTTTGTCGGGTAAGCCTGCTAAGCCGACGGTTTCCGGCACTGCTAAAATAATTGGGATTCACAGGGACACGCTTTATTCGTGGCTTAAGGAGTTTAATGTTGATTTTGAAGAGGTTACCGGGGATATTTCTGCGGTGGCTGTGTCGGAGGGAAAGGAGTCAGCGAAAAGGCCTACGTACCTTATAGGTGAAGCCCTCGTCGGAGAAGGTAACGAAGTTGCTCACATAGACTTGCTGATAGGCGACAAAGACGGCCCTGTTGGGGAAGCCTTCGCTAGCGGTTTAGCCCACCTTTCCATGGGGCATACACCTCTTTTAGCAGTTATAAGGCCTAACCTCCCGCCGAAGCCTCACACTTTACTGGTGCCAAAGGTTACCATACGAAACATAGAGGAGGCGAACAAGATTTTTGGGCCAGCTCAAGCCGCTGTGGCGAAGGCTATTGCAGACGCCGTGGAAGAGGGAATAATTCCGAAAGAGAAAGTGGATGACTGGGTTATAGTGTGCAGCGTTTTCGTCCACCCAAAAGCAAGCGACTATAGGAAGATATACCATTACAACTATAGTGCAACCAAACTGGCGTTGAAAAGGGCTATGGCGAAATATCCGCCTCTCGAAAAGGTGTTTTATGACAAAGACAGGGCTAAGCACCCAATATTGGGATACAGAGTGCCCCGCCTCTGGAGGCCACCATACCTGCAGATTTCCTTAGACATCCCTGACCTAGAGCGTACAAAGAAAATTATAACGCAAATTCCCAGAAGCGACAGAATTATACTAGAAGCAGGCACCCCGCTTATAAAGCGTTATGGAACGAGGGTTATAAGCGAACTCCGAGACGTAGCCAAAGACATTTTCATAATTGCAGACCTAAAAACGCTTGACGTTGGAAAGGTTGAAGTGGACATTGCATACGATGAGACGGCGGACGGCGTAATAGCCGCCGGGTTAGCGCCGACGGAAACTTTGGACGCGTTCATTTACGAGGCGAAGAGACTTGGAATCTATGCGGCGGTAGACATGCTTAACGTTGAAAATCCCATCGAGAAGCTTAAGATGCTCAAAGAGTTCCCCGACATAGTCATAATTCACCGCGGGATAGATGAGGAAACTGGGAGAACCGTTGGTTTAGAGCTGATACAGGAGTTAAGGCAGATGTTCAGGGACAAAAAGTTCCTGATAGCCGTAGCGGGAGGCATAATCCCAGAAACGGCTAAAGAAGCCCTAGCGAAAGGTGCCGATATCATCATAGTGGGACGTTACATCACCCAGTCCAAGGATATTGAACGCGCAGTTAGAGAGTTTCTGGAGTTAACACCGGAAATGCGGGAGGATATAGACGTCTACAGAGTTCACGTTGAATAGAAGCTCGTAAACTAGCTTTCATGACCTTAATAGTCGCGCTAGAAGGTCAATAATGACGACGATAAAAATTAACGTGTTGGTTGTCACCGGCGCGCGTGAGCAAGCAGCAATCTTTGAATATCTTCGATAACCCTTAATAGATAGAATGTCAAACTTCATTTTCGTCTCTGGAGAGTAAGCGGCGTATGGCTAAATTCAAAGTAATAATCTCGGATTCTAACGGAACTTCAAAGGCTGTGGAGTTGGAGGATGCTAGAGCAGTTCCCCTAATAGGAAAGAAGATAGGCGACATAATCGACGGGTCTGTTGTTGGCTTACCTGGACATAAGCTGCAGATAACTGGAGGCTCGGACAAAGATGGCTTTCCCATGAGGGCAGACGTGCATGGTGGAGTCCGCAGAAGTGTTGTTTTGAGCGGTGGCGTCGGCTTTAACCCGGATAAAAAGGGGGAGCGGCGGCGCAAAACTGTTCGCGGAAACGTGATAACTGAGGAAATTGTCCAAATAAACATGAAAATTTTGGAGAAGCCTAAGGCGAAGAAAAGCGGGACTTCTGAAAGCTAGTACTGTATGCCCTTTGTTGTGACGGTTTCTTCTGGATGTTTAACGTCAACAATTTCGTTAACAAAGTCAGCCCTGTCCATAAGCTCTTTGGGGGCAAACCTGCCCGTCAAGACAACATGCGTCTTTTTAGGAATTTTGTCCAAAAACTCCAAAACCTCTCTTACGTCTAGAAGTTTACAGTGCAAAGCCAAATTGATTTCGTCCAAAACTAGAAGATGAGGTTTCTTCTCCCTAACTATTTTCTCCGCAAACTTTAGGGCTTTTTTAGCCAGTTTTTTGTCATCCTCACCCAAATTGCTAAGGCCATGCCATCCCTTTCTGCCAAACTGGTAGATTTCGTAGTAAGGTGCAAGAAGCCTGCGGATTTTGTATTCTCCTGTGTTTTTCCACCATTTCAGAAACTGGATAATCACGACTTTACGCTTGTGCCCAACGCAGCGGAGAGCCAAGCCGAGAGCGTTGGTTGTTTTTCCGCCGCCTGTTCCCGTATACAGGTATATGTAACCCATCAAAAGCCTCATATTAATCATGCCTATGCGCGCTTTTAAGACTTTACAGTCTTTGGAAACGCTCAACGTTTATTAACTTGCTCGGCGACATCTTCAATGACACCGAAATGTTATGGAAGGAAAAGCTGAATGAGCGATGAAAAAACCAAAGCTTTGCCAAAACAACCGGAGGTAAACATAGGCACGATAGGTCATGTGGACCACGGCAAAACAACCCTTGTGCAGGCTTTGACGGGTGTTTGGGCAGCTCGCCACAGCGAGGAACTGAAACGGGGTATAACCATAAAGCTCGGCTACGCTGACATGCCTGTTTACAAGTGTCCAAACTGTGAGCCACCTCAAAACTACTCCCGGGAACCCATATGCCCCCATTGCGGTGCAGAAACAGCCTTTGTAAGAGCTGTTAGTTTTGTGGACGCCCCGGGCCACGAGGCTTTGATGGCTACGATGCTATCTGGAGCGGCGATAATGGACGGCGCCATACTTGTGATAGCAGCAGACGAACCCTGCCCCCAACCTCAGACAAGAGAGCATCTGGCTGCAGCTGAAATAATTGGGATAAAAAACATTGTAATTGCTCAAAACAAAATTGATATAGTGAACGAAGAGAGAGCGCGAAAAAGTTACGAAGAAATCAAAAACTTTGTTAAAGGCACCATAGCTGAAGATGCTCCCATAATTCCGGTTTCGGCGCAGCATTCAGTGAACATTGATGTTTTGATTCAAGCCTTAGAAGAATTTATTCCAACTCCAGTAAGGGACGAAACAAAGCCGCCGCTAATGTATGTTGTCCGATCATTCGATGTGAATAAACCAGGCACACCCATCGAACAATTGGAAGGAGGTGTCTTGGGCGGCACAATACTACAGGGAAAATTCGCCGTCAATGATGAGATTGAGCTTCGTCCTGGAGTGGGTGTTGAAGAGGAAGGAAAAACCGTGTACAAGCAACTTACAACTCAAATAGTTAGCCTACAGGCGGGTGGCAGAAAAGTTAAGGAAGCTCGCTGCGGTGGACTTGTAGGTGTGGGCACGCTTCTGGACCCGTCACTTTCAAAGGCTGACGGGTTGACCGGAAACATCGTTGGGAAAGTGGGCATGCTGCCCCCAATTTTGACGGAGCTAACCCTTGAAACACACATACTAGAACGAGTTGTGGGAACAAAGGAGATGACAAAAGCCGAAAACATAAGCAAGGATGAAATTTTACTACTACACGTGGGCGCCGCCATAACAGTTGGAAAAGTTGTTGCTGTAAAAAATGAGGTAGCAACCCTTAAGCTTACTAGACCCGTATGCGCGGTTGCAGGTTCAAGGGTTGCAATAAGCAGGAAAGTTGCAGGAAGATGGCGACTCATAGGATATGGAATGATAAAGTAAATGCAGAAGGAAAAACTCGAAGGGAGAAATTGAAGGTTATCCTTGACTCAAACGCCCTATTTGTCCCCCTGCAATTTAAGATCGACGTCTTTGAGGGGTTAAGGGTGCTGCTGAACAGGAACTTTGAGCCAGTCTTGCCCAAACCAGTAAAAGACGAGCTTAAGAAAATAGCGGAGAAAGGTTCGCCGAAAATGCGAAAGGCAGCAGCCTACGCATTGAAATTGGCGGAGAAATGCATGTTGGTTGATTTGGGGGAAGACTTTGCCGGATCCCCAGATGAAGCCATCTTGAGGTTGGCGGATGCGTGGAAATGCCCCGTGTTCACCAATGACAGAAAGCTTAGGAAGAGGTTAAGAGATATAAATGTGCCAGTTATCTATGTGAGACAAAAATCGCGGCTTGAAATTGATGGAGAGTGCGAGCTTGTTTAAGCTGATAAATATGGAGGACACTATTCGCATACCTCCAGAAACATTTGGGAAGCCGCTGGACGCCGTGGGATACCAGCAGGTTAAGGCAAGATATGAGGGAGTTGTTGACGAAGTTTTAGGCTACGTCATAGCGGTTTTAAATGTAAAGGTAAGCCCCGTGGGGAAAATTATACCTGGAGATGGAGCAACATACCATAAAGTGAACTTTTCGCTCTTAACCTTCTATCCTCTTCTCCAAGAGATTATTGAGGGGGAGGTTGTAGAAATAGCTGATTTCGGAGCTTTTGTGCGTATAGGCCCTGTTGACGCACTGCTTCACGTTTCTCAATTAATGGACGACTTCATAACCTACGACGAGAAGCAGGGCATATTGATGGGTAAGGAGACAAGTAGAAAACTTGCAACTGGAGACAGGGTGCGTGTACGCATAACAGCTGTTTCTTTGGCCAGAGCTGGAGGGTCAGCAAAGATAGGCGTCACCGCCAGACAGCCCTTTCTTGGGAAACTTGAATGGATAGAGGAAGACTTAAGGAAACTAAAGGAGCCAGCGGTTAAGAAGGAGAAGAAGGAAGAAGAGGGGAAGGGTAAGAAGTGAGCGAGAAAGCTTGCACATCGTGCCATTTAATAACAAGCGGCAACGTTTGCCCAAAATGTAAATCCTCAAGCCTAAGCGACGACTTCAGCGGACTCGTGATAATATTCGACCCGGAAGGATCTGCCATTGCGAAGGCCATGAACATCAAAGAGAAAGGCCGATACGCTTTAAAGGTTAGGTAAATGGGCATAGCCTACCAGTTGTCGGCTAGGCTTAGGGAAAAACTCAAAAAACCTTTAGGCGAGCTGATCTGCGGCTCGTATCGGGATACTGTTG
>Ga0080004_1115964_pt1 | contig 20620 bp, 21 predicted proteins | sample WasSprMetagenome_FD_69207 | JGI IMG/M metagenome (GOLD analysis project Ga0080004, IMG submission 69207) | Sulfidic aquatic microbial communities from Washburn Spring, Yellowstone National Park, USA - WS (SPADES assembly) (version 2) | ecosystem: Environmental > Aquatic > Thermal springs > Hot...
AGGACCCGGTTCATTGAGGAGGCGTTGCGGCGGGAGCTCCGGCGCCGGGCCTGGGAGGAGTGGCTGGCGTTCGGGGAAAAGCTCCGGGGCCTGACCCTGGAGGACACCCTCTACGCCGCGCGGTCCGAGGTGGAGAAAAGGGGTTACTAGTGCCGGCAAGGGCCGTCATCGATGCCTCGGTGCTTCTGGCGAGCCTCCTTCCCGACGAGCCCACCCATCCTGAGGCTCAGGAGCTTTTGGGGCTGGCCCTCCTTACGCCCGCCAAGGTCGAGCTCCTCTCCACCACCCTTCTTCCCTACGAGTTGACCAACGGGCTTTGGCAGGCGGTGCGCCAAGGCCGCCTCACCCCCGAAGATATCGAGGAAATCCTCCAAAAGTACGAACTTTTTGAGATTTCCCTCTATCCCGTGCGGCCGAAAGCGGTCATCGCGTTGGGGAAAAGTTTGGAATACCCATCCGCTTACGATTTGGCGTATTTAGCTTTGGCCGAAGGGGAGAAAGCTCCCCTGGTGACCGCGGATAGAAGGCTCTATAACGCAGTTCACGAGAAATTCCCTCGGATCTCGTTGATCCGAGATTTCTTGGCGTCCTTTGGAAGCACAGGTTGAGGAAGGAACCCTAATTCATTTAGCGCACGGAGAACTCCAGGATCTTTGGATCGCTCGCAAGACCCAAGGAGTCAGTCACCACGAGGGTGAGCCGCACCTTTTGGGGGCGGGTCACCGTGACCTGGAATCCGAACGAGGCCTGGGTTTTCCCGGAAACCTTCGGATCGAAGGAAGCGCCGGGTGAGAGGCTCACGGTGCCCGGGAATTCGAGTTCCACAAAGATCCTTACGCTCACAATATCCGCGTTGGGGTCTTCCACGGTGACGAGGATGTACTGGGAGCGGCTGATTTCCTGGGCATAGAGAACCGCGGTAATCTTTGGCCGCAGGGACAAAAGTTTTTGGAGATCCCATACCAATACCCGGCCGTCTTCAGAAGCGGTAGCTAAGAATTTTTCGTCCGTACTTCCGGCGATTCTGTTCACCTGGGCCGCATGGGGGCGAAGCTCCGCTATTTCGTAGCCCGTGGGGAGGGAGAAGAGGCGGAAGGTGAGATCCGCGGACACCGTGGCCAGGGCCTGGGTTTGTTCGAGGAAAAGGAGGTCCCATACAGTGCCTTTATGGCTGAAGGTCGCCAGGGGGTCGGCCTTGGGCATCCGGAAGAGGCGGGCGGTGCGATCGGAACTCCCTGTGGCGAAAAATCCTTCTGGTCCAAAGGCGATGGCCCACACCGGACCGCGGTGAACTTCGAGGGCGGAAAGAACCGCGCCGGAACCCAGGTCCAAGAAAATAACCTTTCCCTCGCCTGTGCCGGCAGCGAGGATTTTCCCGTCCTTATCGAAGGCCAGGGCGTAGACACCGGACTTCCCTGTGGACCAAGTGCGGATCAAGTTTTTGCTCGTCCGCTCCCAAAGGAATACCGTTCCATCGCCCAGTCCTGCAGCGAGATACTTTGCCGTTAGGGCGAGGCTGAAAACCTCGGCGGGGAGTTCCGAAGAGATCCAGAGAGGTTCGCCCATTTTGAGGTTCCACTCCCGGACCGTTCGATCCAAAGCGCCGGTGAAGAAAGAGTCAGAGTCCTGGGAAACCGCGAGGCACCAGACGAGCCCGGGATGGCCAAGAAAACTTCGGATGAGTTTTCCGGTGCGGAAATCCCAGAGCTCTACCCGGTTTTCTTGGAGAAGAAGGAGGCCATGAGCATCGGGGGTGAAGGCCATATCCGCCACGCGGCCAAGCCTAAGCTCCGCCACCGCTCCCGGTGGAAGGGCAGCAAGCCCCCAAAAAGAAAGAACGCACACGAATATAAGCCCGCGCACCGTTGCCCCTTTTCCCATGATACCCCAGGTTTTTAAGGTGAACTCATAGGGGAGCTATTAGGTCCAGATCCCAAGGAGGTTGGGCGGTCTCTATGCCGTTGGCCAAAGAAAAAACCAAGATCAGCCCAAAGAAGATGTGCCGGAACCAAGTTCTCTGTAGGCCTCCCCTTATTTGGACGCTCATCACACCTCCTATCCGGTGCAATTGGCAGGGGCGTTTTGGGGATTGAATCGAAAAGAGAGCAGCGGCTTGTGACGTCCGAGATTTGGAGAGGTGGGCTGCATCAAAATCGCGTTGAATCAACGCTTCCCAAGCGCGGCCTCCACGTCCCAGAGCTTGATCGTGTTGTCATAGGACCCTGAGGCGAGGACCTTCCCGTCCGGGGAGAAGGCCATGGAGAAGGCAACCCACGGATGCCCTCGGAGGGTGCGGAGCAGTGTCCCTGTGGCCACGTCCACCGCGCTCAGGGTGTGGAGTACTCTCCAGCGGCGCTCTCTCCACAGTGGGCCACCAGGTCTATCTCTAGAAATCCTGGGCGGGCATTATTCTAGTCGGCGAAGGTGCGGACCGGGATCTTATCTTTGAGCAGTGTCCCTGGCTTGGTGGTGCACCTACCTCGTAGCCGATGGGTGGAGAGCAATCGATTGATGGTAGCCGCACTCATGCGGACCAGAAGGCGCTCGGTCTCCGGCGGCACCTTGAGCTCTCCCTCCCGTTTGAACACGGCCACAATCTCGGGCAGAAAGGGCGCCAGGCGTTTGGAGCAGATCTGGCCGCAGGCCTCCCACACCTGAAGAAGGGCGGCCTTTACATCGGGCGTGTATACCCGAGGTCGACCCTCTTCGATCCGTTGCCTTGGGCCACGAGATATCGGGGCCGCCAGGTCTCCATCAACTCCGCTATACTGTGGCGGGCCATCGGTTTCTCCTTAAAGTTTATGAGGAACCGATGACCCCTTCGGTAACGATTTCAATGAGGCAACTCGAGAGCCACCTATTGGGGACTACTGGAAGCTTTGATAGGAAGGACCGCGCCATTTTTCAAGAACACAGGGATAATCTCTAATGGAGCGTCGCATACTATCCATTGACCACCCTCATATTGTTCATCTGTATATGGATTACTCCATTTTGCTCCTTTTGGTAAGTAAACCTTCCTAGACCTTGCCCCCTCCCACAAAATAGGGGCAACCAATATATCTGGCCCAAACATATACTGGTCTTCCACGTCGTAAGCTACTTCATCTTCCGGGAAGTCAAAGAAGAGAGGCCTCATAACCGGGATTCCTTCCTCGTGCGCCCTTTTCATTTGTTCCATAATATATGGCTTAATTCTTTCTCGCATAAACAGGAGCTCCTTCAATATTCCGTACACTTCTTCTCCGAAAGACCAGATTTCGTTCGGTCCTCCTGTGAGCTGTTCTATATCGCAGTTAGGATAGCCCGCGGGATAAGGCAATCTAAAACCGTGGAACCTGAAGATAGGGCAAAAGGCACCAAACTGTGCCCATCTTACAATCAGTTCTCTGAACTTCGGGTCATTGGGATCCCCCCCATAGAACCCTCCTATATCTGTAGTCCACCAAAAGATACCGGCCATTGCCATGTTAAGCCCTGCCTTTACTTGCTGCCTAAGTGACTCGAAAGTTGAGGGTATATCTCCGGACCAGACGATAACGCCAAAACGTTGACTGCCAAGCCACGCACACCGTATTAAGTTAACTACTTCTTTTTCCCCTTCACCTCTAAGGCCATCATAGAAAGCTTTTGCGTAATAAAAAGGATAAATATTGCTCACCTCAAGACCATTTCCCAAATAATATCGAAGATTTGCGTAATCGTAAGGTGTAGCATTAATATACTTAAAGGCGCTTAAATCAATCTCCGGCTCAGCTTCGTCGAGGAAGAAAATCTTGATTCCGCGTGCATAGTAATTCTCTTTTATTTTCTGCCATATAAAGTCCCTTGCTTCAGGATTAGTCATGTCACAGTAGCTGCATATTCCACGAAAAGTGCTTAAAACTGGAGCGCCGTGTTCCGTTCGTACGAGCAAACCCCGTTGGACCATTTCCTGATAATTTTCGCTATCAATTTCGACCGTCGGCCATATTGACACCATCACCTTTACACCAAGTTTATCCAGCTCTTTGACCATGGCTGCTGGATCTGGCCAATATCTTTTATCAAACTTCCAATCACCTTGCTTAGGCCAATGGAAGAAATCTATAAATATTACTGACAGTGGAAGCCCCCTGCTTTTAAATTCCTTAACAATATCTATTAGTTCTTCCTGAGTCCTATACCTAAGCTTGCCTTGCCAAAAACCCAGAGCCCACTCGGGCAACATCGGAGGTTTTCCTGTTAATTCTGTGTACTTTTTTACAATCTCTGCCGGTTTCTCACCATAAAAAATGAGATAATCAATTTGTTTCGTCATTTCTGAATGCCACATGGTATGATTTTTTGCAAATTCTACTCTACCCACAGAAGGATTATTCCAAATAAACCCATACCCGCGTGTAGATACAAGGAATGGGATGCTGATCTGGGTATTTTTGTGCGATAGTTCTAGAACACAACCTTTCAAATTCAGATAACCGTTTGGATATTGGCCCATGCCATACAATCGCTCGTCATCGTATGCTCTGAAATACACGTCGATGCTGTAAGTATCTCCACCTATCGGCCTGTAAGTCCTCGCCTTGAGCACATCAGCTGCGTATAAAACTCTTTTATCAACCCACATCTCTTCGAGCAGAGTCTTCCCGGAAGCTGTCACATAACGCACGCTCCCGTTTGCGCTTATTTCTGCCATAATGTTTCCGTTTTTTATGGTTGCTACGCCATGACCAATGTGAATCTGTGGTTTAGTTTCTGGTTGTGGAAGCAGAACCCAATTTTCTTCAACAAAATTTCTATTAAGTGTTGCTCTGAAACGCAGGCAATCCCGCCCAAAGGGTTCGATCCAGATGGTCTCACCACCAAACCGAGCTACTAGCTTGTTGCCCTCAGCCTTGAAAAGCATTCATTTCACCTCCTTCATTTTGTGAAACTTAACGGATACTTACATAACCCGCTATTTCCTCAAAGCTTACCGAGCTACTGTGCTAAACAACCTTACACAATGTCATTCTTTCGTAGCACCTGCCAAAAGACCTTCGACAATCCTTCTTCCTGCTATTACGACCGCTAATACTGGAGGCAGTGCATACAACGCACTTGCCGCCATCAAGCGGTTCCAACGTACGCCGTATTGGCTTATGAACACAAATAGGCTAACACTCATCGGCTGTATATCTCCTCGCTGAAGAAAAGCTACCGGAAAGACAAAGTTGCTCCAACCTTGAAGAAACACAAGGATGCCTGCAGTTGCAATACCTGGTCTAGCGAGTGGCAAAACTATACTCCATAAGATTCGAAGGAGAGAAGCACCGTCTACTTGTGCAGCTTCTATTAGCGCATATGGAATTGAGTTCATATATGCTACTAAAACAAGCACCGCAAATGGTATACCAAAGCCGGACGTTGCAAAAATGACGCTTAAATGAGTATTGAGCAAGCGCAACTTATAAAATATAAGAAATAAAGGCACAACTACAGCTACAGCTGGTAACACTTGAATGAGCGCAAAGAACGCTGATAATGCCCTTTTAAGATGTGATCTTAATATGACTAGTCCAAACGCGCATGGCACTGCCAGGACAAGGGTTACCACTGTCACACCTAAAGCTATAATGGCCGTGTTTAAAAAATTAATTTTCATCATTTTTGCCACTTCCAGGTAATACTGTACAGTTGGGTGGGGCGGGAAAAGATATGGCGGTCTACGGTTGATCTCTGCATCCTCCATCATGCCACCGATTAGTATGAAATAAAGAGGTATAAAAATCAATACAGAAACTGTTATAGCTAGAGTACTTCGCCATATAGTACCAAGGAATTTTCTTTTCATTTTGTTTCCTTTATTCCATCTGAATTCGATTTAATAAAGGCATCATTACAACAACTATTAAAATCATTACCAATATCACCGCGGCCGAATAACCAAATCTAAACCGCTCAAAAGCCAAAGAGTACGAATAAGTACTGAGCAGATGTGAGGCACCTGCAGGTCCGCCCTTGGTTAAAAGCCAAACCAGATCAAACACTTTAATCGTAAGAACCGATCCGAGAATAAGGGTAGCAGCAATAACGTTTCTAAGCAGGGGTAACGAGATATAAACCACTTTTTGCCACTCACGCGCACCGTCAATTGCCGCGCATTCGTAAAGCTCACCAGGAATTGCTTTCAGGCCGGTTAAAAGCATAATAAAGTTAAATGGGATTCCCAGCCAAATGTTAGCAACCGTCACTGATATAATCGCAAGTTTTGAACTTGTTATCCAATTTATAGGAGTCCTTATAAGACCAACCCCGATGAGAAACGAGTTTATTAAGCCAGCATCTGCAAAAAACCACCTAAACACAATCGCACTAGTGGCAATCGGAACAAACCACGGCAACATGATTAAACCTTGAAGAAAATTATTAAGAGGAAATCGTTTGGTAAACAATAAAGCTAGGCTAAAACCGATGACGAACTGGAAGAAAATGGAGCCCCCTAAAAAGATTAGCGTGTTGAAAAGAGTTCTAATAAACTGAGAGTCCGTCCTAAGGGTCCAATAATTTTGCAAACCTATCCAATTGCTTCCCCCTTTGATAAAAGAGGTGAATGTAACGTCATGCAGGCTAAGAGAGATGTTATATATAAGAGGATATAATAACACCGCTCCAACGTATAACAAGGCGGGAAGGATGAATAACAAACTCTTTAGTCCCAGCCGCATTTTATCTGCCTCCGAAACAAAAGGGGCGGCCCTTTAGTAAGACCGCCCCTCCCTATTTATTGTTTATTACTTACCCCCGCGCACCTGAGCGAGAAGTTCACGAGCCTGCGCAGCGTACTTGTTATACTCATCTTGAGTAAATAAGGCGCGTATTTCTTTAGCGGCGGTTGTAAAAGCTGCTTCAGGCGTCATATCCCCAACCAACGCTTTCTGAACATATCGTCGCATAATAGCAGATACTTCAGGATATTTTAGTTCGCCCCCCATCGCTGGTCGGGGTAAAGCAGTTTCCGCCTGTTTAGCAAAGACTTCGAGTTCCGGATTCAGGGCTAATGTCAGTGGAACTGCACTATAACGAACAGGAACGTATCCCAAAGCTGCACACAAACGCGCCATGTTTTTAGCGTCTGTTAGGAATTTAATAAACTCCCACGCCGCTCTTGCTTTATCTTCAGGACTAAATGGACTTATAGCAAACGTCTCGCCCCCAATAGCTACAACCGGTTTAAGTCCTGCTTTGGGTACCGGCACATAGGAGATCCCGTAGTTAATCTTGCGAGCCTTTAAATCAGGCAAAATCCAGCATCCATTTATCATCATGGCAATTCGTCCGGCTGCAAATTGTTCCATAAGATCCATAGTTTGTGTCCACATTACGACGTCCTTCGGCATAAAACCGTTCTTCACTAAGTCGACCCAAAGACGCAAGGCTTCGATAGCCGGCGGTTGATCGAGTTCAAGAAGGCTACCCCCGTTGCTCCAGAGAAAAGCCAGGAACTGCCAAGCGCCTTCGTCGCTATCAATAGCGGAGACTCCAAATGGATAGACACCCGGAGGCAGTTTTGCAGCGAGGATTCGGCACGTTTCGACCAACTCATCCCATGTCTGTGGCGGAGTTTTGATGCCGGCGAGTTCAAAGTAATCTTTATTATAAAACAATGCGAGGTTATTTGTACCATATTGTACAGCATAGACACGGCCGTTCATAGTAGTTGCGTAGCGCGAGCCCACAAAGAAATCTTCCCACTGCCCCCACTCTTCTATCCAAGGGGTTAAGTCCCTGAGCGCTCCAGCCTGTGCTAAATACATCACATCTGGATTGTCAATATACATTACATCCGGGAGGTCCTGAACCAAAGCTCCGCGCAAGATAGTCGGTATGATTTCTGCAAAAGGAATATAAGTGTGTTGGATCTCGATCTCGGGATGCGCTGGTAAGAACTCATTCTTTAACATGTCATAATATACCTGGTGGCCAACAAAAACACCGGGAGTCCACCAAGCGCTCAGCTGAACTCGAATTTGAACAGGATCACTCCCTACAGCCATCATCGAGAAAAGTACACACGCTAATATTGGTATAAACCTCTTCATTTACCTTCACCTCCTTGGGAACCTCTCAAAAAGCTTTCTACCTTGTTCTATCACCCTGCTTAGCTTTTTGCTTTCTCTTCTCCTTTGACCACCCCCTTTGCTTCGTTTTAAAAGTATATTACTGTCTTCTAAAGATGTCAAGTAAACGGGCTTGGTGCGCCAGGAGATCGTTACCAGGCAGAGCGGGTGGTAAGGGAGTGGTTGAAGAAAACCGGTGCTCCCCCTAAGAAAGCTTGGAAAACAGGAAAGGAGGGGGCACCGAAGATGGACGTTTCTTACAAAGAAGCCTACGCCATGAACCCAGAACGAGGATGAAGCTGGTGGAGACCTACCTTACTTGCGGGAGCATCGCCGAGACGGCCCGAAGGTGGCGTACCTCTCCTAACCTGGTCCGCAAGCGGGTCCGCCGCTTCGAAAAAATGGACTTTTTGGGTTTCAGGACCAATCCCGCCGCCGCGTTCCTCCCCTTCCCAAACCCCAGGGAAAATCGAAGCCAAGGTCCGGGAAGCGCGAGAATACCCGGGTTATGGAAGGGAAAAGGCTTTCCTGGGTACCTGTGGCAGGAGGAAGGCCTGGTTCTTCTCCCCTCACACGATCCCGACACATCCCTGCGGGGGAATGGATACACCAACCGCAGGAAGAGGCGGAAAGCCTTTTATCCTGCTCATTAGGCCTGGGAAGAAGAGGGGCCATTTGCGCTTGTCCAGGTGGACGTGAAGGACATCTTGATAAAGGGATGCTGGGAACCAAGCTATGGGACCACATCTGGAAGAGGGGGCTTCTTCGTTATCAGTGGACGTTTCTCGAAGGAAGGACACGCCGGAGTTTGGAGTAACCAACACAAAGAAACTGGAGCGCCTCCGAAAGAGATACTTTGAGCCCCTTGGGGCACGGTTGACGAAGATCCTTTTGGGCAGAGAGGTATCAAGAAAGATGAATTGCTCCCAAAGCCTCATCATGGCGTTCGGAAACGGGTTGGAGATCCCCTTGGTCTGAGGAACCTGAGCTGATGAAGGGGAAGGCTTTAAGGGTCTGCTTGCCCTTTGGGGCCAAGCCTAAATAAGCCCGCAAAGTCTCCCGAACCAATACCGCCATGGAGGCTCCCCGGACGTGGGCCTCCTCCTTGAGCCCCCGATAAGTCTCTTCATCCACCTGGATTTGCGTCCACCTCATTCTCCTCATCTTGCATTACCCCCTACCGCCTTGATTTAAGTTTTGTAGCTCAGGCAGAAGTGGATTTGCAGTCCATTTCTCTAACAGTAATACCTCGTTTCCCCTCTTGTTTTACAACCTACTAAAGGGTCAGGAAGGAGAACCAGGGGATATCCACCGCTGATCCCGCCCAAAGCTAGACAGGCATGTTGAGGAAGGGCTTTCACTAGGCCGGTCAAAGAGCTTTCCTCGATCATCCCAGACTTTGCCACCCACTTTATGTCCTCCTCAAGCGGCAACCGGAAAACGAACAAGTTATCCGCCGCCCTTAAAACCCCTTCCGGAAGGGCTGTGGGTGTATTCGTAATAAAGAAACTCGTGATCCCGGTGTGTCTCGCCCTCGTCACGAGAGCATCGATCCCCTGCGGGGTCACATAGAGGTGTGCCTCCTCAAAAAACACGAACGGAACTTTTTCTTCCTCCTCCACAAGCGCAAAAAGGAATCTCAAAAGAGCCTGGGCAAACCCCATCCTCGCCGGGGTGGAAAGTCCGGAAAGATCGAACGCCACCGCCCCTCCCTCCCGGATCTCCTTCCAAACCCCCGCAAACGACGAGGCCTCAAGTGGACTTCTCGCCACCATTCCCGTGAGTTTCAGGGCTTCTAGCCGGGAACGAAGGGTTCGGTTCACCGCATCCGCGGCATACCCGCTTTGGGTGGGATAGAACTCCCCTTCTTCCGCCATGGAAATAAGTTCATCGATCCCGATAAACTCTTTCTTCTCCTGGAAAAGCCTCGAAAGCCTCGTCTCAAAATAAAGGAGGGAAGTCGCCGGCGTCCCGAAGGCCTCGAGCATTACGGACAGGGCCTCGACCCCGATCTCCCGAACTCCAAGTTTGAAATCCTTTCCCACCGAATACGTTTGAACCCCGGGAAGCCCACCGTATTCCCGGTTCACGTCCAAAACGAGGCACGGCGCGCCCGCCCGGATAAGCCCAAGGAGGATGACCTTCGCGAGGTGCGACTTCCCCGAACCCTTTGCCCCCACGATCACGTTCACTTTCTCTAACGCTCTTCCGCCCGGGGAGAACTCTTTTCCTTCCAAGGTGCGGCCAAGGAAAATCTTTGGGCCCGGGGTTTCGGGAATAGGAGGGCTTGTCGGGAAAATTTCTGCTTCCCAGCTGGGAAGAACGCCGTCCCAGGGGCCGCGGACCTTGGCCCGGGCGACCCACCTTCTTTCTTCAGCCTTGGCCCACACCACTTGAAGAAGAAGTTTTCGGGGGCCCTCACGCAGAAGAAGGGCTTCGCCGAGCCTTGGGGGTCTTGGGAAGGAGACGAAAGCCTCGTCGCCCTGGAAGGAGAGAAGGGTAAGGCCCCGATTTAAAGGCTTTCTTTTGCCCGGGAGGTCAGGTTCACCTCGTCCCCCCTCCTCGAACAGGGAAATAAGGGCTTTTTCCTCGGCCCTCACGGCTCACCCTCCAGCTTCCCTCTCTTTCGGGTGATCTCCAACGAGAGAACTACCTGGATCGAGGAAAGTTTTAGAAGCCGGAATTTCCCACGTTCCCCGCCTTCCAAACCCAGAGCCAGAGCGAGGTCTTTGGGGATAGTTACCCGGAACCGGCCGTCCTTTCCCCGCACCACCGCCACCTCTCCGCCCCGGAGTTTCATGAGTCCTCCAACGTTACCACTAATGGTACCATAAAAGGCAATATAATTACTCCAGGCAGAGGGGCATCTTGGTCAGCACAAAGTCTTGCTTTTAGCCGTCGAGATGGGTATAATATTTATATGGAGGTGATGTTTTTATGAAAATCAAGCTGTTAACCATGTTATTAGGTGTTGTCTTTTTGAGCTGGGCGCAAGTAGCTCCGCAACCGGGGGGGACATTAACAATAGGTAGCTATGGTGAGCCCACCGGCCTTATCCCTTGGATTGAAACTGACGGTGCCTCTCACATAGTAAGCCTTCAGATTTATGAGCCTCTTTTTGTCGTTGATCAGGATTCAAGGGTAGTGCCATGGCTAGCTTCTAGTTATGAGGTGTCACAAGATGGGAAAGTTTATATCTTTCACTTGCAGCAAGGTGTCAAGTGGCATGACGGTCAACCTTTTACAGCGGAAGACGTCGAATGCACATTTAAGCTTATCATGGACCCCTCTGTAGGAGCGAAGATTAGCGGCAACCTTGCGAGTGTAGAGACCATACAGGTACTTGATCAGTATACTTTAAAAATTACCCTTAAGGACGTGGATGTATTCTTTCCTTCAAAACTCGCTGATCTAGCCTGCATCCTTCCGAAACACATTATTGAAGCCCAAGGGCTTGACTACCTTCGTGAGCATCCGATTGGAACAGGCCCCTTTACTTTTGTCAAATGGGAACGAGGTCAATATGTGGAACTAGCTGCATTCTCTGAGTATTGGAAGGGGCGGCCGTATATTGATCGTATTCTTGTAAAATTTATCCCAGATGCAAGTGTTCGAGCTCTAATGCTCTTAACAGGAGAAATCGATTTTATTCCGTGGGGACTATCATATAGCTTTTTGCCAATATTAGAAGGAAACCCCAAAATTCATATTATTACTTTGCCTGCACTCAACTTTGAGGAGCTGGGCATGAGCGAAAAAAATGAAATTTTGCAAGATAAACGGGTCCGGCAAGCTATTTACTACGCTCTGGACCGTGATATAATCCGTAACACGGTATTCAGAGGATATGCAGTTGCTTGCGATGGCCCGATTCCAACCGCTATGACTGAATATTATAATCCTGACATTCCTAAATATTATCGAGACTTGCAAAAGGCTGTATCATTGCTAGAAGCTGCAGGTTGGGTGGACACAGACGGCGATGGCATTCGGGATAAAAATGGCAAGCCTCTACAGTTGTCTCTTATGGTGCGGGCTGGTCAAACAGAAAGGCTAGAAGTTGCTGAGATTATTCAATCTCAGTTGAAAGACGTCGGTATCAAAATCGCTATCGAACCCTTGGAATGGGGCGCATTTCTTGCGAAACTTTGGCCAGGGGACTATGACTTAGAAATAGTTACCTGGGGTGTTGGTCCTGATCCTTCACAGCAAGCGCTCCATTTTAGTTGTACTGGTGGGTTTAATGTTTATCATTATTGCAACCCTGAAGTTGATGCAATCCTCGCACAGGCTACGCGCACGTTGGATTTGAATACGCGCCGGGAACTCTACTATCGCTACCAAGAGCTTATCGCAGAAGATGCCCCCGTTGTTTTTCTCTACAGCCGACCAGATGTAAAGGCGATCAGCGCTAAAGTGCACGATTATGAGCTGCGACCTCAGATTGTAACGGGCATGACCTTTTACAAAGCTTGGTTAGAGAAGCCTTAAAAATAAGTATACAAGGGGGATATAAGGTGTTTTTAAGCCTTATATCCCCCTTTCCTTCGAATGGGTGTCATGAAGCTTTATTAGATTAATATGAGCAAATATGTTGTTAGGCGGCTTTTGTTAGCAATACCTACGGTGATTTTTTTAACAGTCATTGTTTTCCTAATGCTGCGTCTGGCTCCAGGTGATCCAGTCCAAATAATGCTAGGTTTGACTAGTATAGTTTCTGAAGACACAGTGGCATCTTTACGAAAAGAGTGGGGTCTAGATAAGCCAGTTTATTTTCAGTATTTTTATTGGCTTAAAAATCTTGCCAAGGGGAATCTTGGAAGATCAATCCAAACGCACCAACCTGTAGCCGCAATTTTGGGTGGGCGCATTGTTAACACTTTGAAACTTTGTTCTGTGGCCTATATTATTGGACTATGCATCGCTTTTCCTGTTGGCATAATATCCGCTATCAAACCTTATTCTATTATAGATAGTTTTGCTACAACCATAGCGTTGATTGGCGTCTCTGTACCCACGTTTTGGCTGGGGCTTGTTCTCATAATTTTGTTTTCAGTTAAATTACGTCTCTTGCCTATGGCAGGAATGGGAGGCATCCAATACTACATTTTGCCTAGCATAACGCTGGGTACAGGACTTGCTGCTGGGTTAACTAGAATGATTCGTTCTTCTCTATTAGAAGTTTTGAGCCAGGACTTTATTACTGTCACTAGAGCTAAAGGGTTGCCAGAATGGATAATTATTATAAAGCACGCTCTCAAACCAGGTTTAATACCCATCTTAACTATGCTTGGCTTTTGGGGAGCCTCAATGCTTTCCGGCGCGGTCTTAACCGAGACTGTCTTCGCTTGGCCAGGCATGGGGCGGCTTCTTGTTGATTCTTTACTAGCACGAGATTATCCAGTAACCCAAGCGTGTATCTTAGTGGGTGGAATTGGCGTAGTTTTAGTAAATTTGTTAATTGATTTGGGTTATGGAATTGTAGATCCGCGCATACGCTATGATTAGAAAAATAATTAAAGGTTTCCGCAAAAACAAACTAGCCTGTATAGGAGTTGGTTATTTAACAATACTACTCGCAGTTGCTCTTTTTGCGCCATGGATCTCTCCGTATGATCCTTATGCAATGCATCTAGACCACATTTTAGAGGGGCCGTCGCGCGCGTTTCTTTTGGGTACTGATAATCTGGGGCGTGATTTGTTAAGCCGACTTATATATGGAACGAGAACAACTTTGCTTGCCTCTTTTATTATAGTTTCTATTACATGTTGTATCGGCACTGTGTTAGGAACATTGGCTGGATATTATGGTGGAATAATTGACGACACTATAATGCGGATTGTCGATATCCTTATGGGACTTCCACAAATGGTAGTAGCGCTGGGTATGATTGCTGTGCTTGGCCCCTCTTTTACCAATATTTTGCTGTTGCTTTCATTATTAACATGGACTGATTTCGCCAGGTTAGCACGCGGTGGCACGATTAGCCTTAAAGAAAGCGAATATGTTGCTGCAGCACGCGCTTATGGGGCGAGTACGTTTCGAATAATTTTTAAACACATAATATCTAATAATCTTGCACCTATAATTGTTATGTATACATTGAGAATGGCTTATACAATTCTTACCTTGTCTGGTTTATCTTATCTGGGTTTTGGTATACAGCCCCCAACACCTGACTGGGGGAACATAGTAAGTATTGGGCAGCAATATATACTTGTTTCGCCATGGATGGCAGTTTTTTCTGGAGTAGCTATTTCAATGACAATTCTTGCGTTTAACTTCATTGGCGACGGACTCCGAGATTTTTTGGATCCACGGCAACGAGTGCGTATGCAGCTGAAAAAATAAGGGGGTGGCCATGATGCAAATGATAGAAAAGAGGTATGCGAAGGTTTGGCAAGCGATGGAAGAAAAAGGTGTCGAAATTTTAATTATCACCCATCCAACAAATGTATTATACCTTTCCGGGTTTGGTACTCTCCTAGGTCGTGGATTCGCTCCTTTCGGTGGCGTCCTCATTGTTCCATATAAGTCAAGCCCAACGCTTATTGTACCGTGGATTGAGTATGAAGTAGCTCAGCGTGAAAGTTTTTTGGAAAAAATTTATTATTTTACTCCTTACCCAATATACATAGCTAATAAATTTACTCAAGCACAACGCCGGGAAGAATTAATTGCACAAATAATCAAGGAAACTTGCAATAACAAAACTACAATTGGAATAGAAAAATCCTTCATATCCGCAGCTAGTTATGGCGTATTGAAATCTTTGCTAACAAACTGCCAATTTGTTGATGTATCAGGCCTCATTGAGGCAATCCGCTCTGTGAAAACAGAAGAAGAGTTAATCTTGATTAGACGTGCTGCAGAAATCGCAACCTTGGCGATGAGAGAAGTTCTCTCGCTTATAAAGCCGAATGTTGCCGAGACTACTATTGCCCAGCGTATGGTGAGTACCATCTATGAAAATGCGGCGCAATTTTCGCACATAGTAGTAGCTTCCGGCGAGCGTTCAATAATGCCCCATGGTTTACCTACTGCGCGAAAGCTAAAGAACGGAGACTTAGTTGTAATAGATTTTGGAGTATTATATCAAGGCTATTGGGCAGAATTATGCAGGACGTTTGCAGTTGGGGATGTTCGAATGCGACAACAGCAGATTTTTAACCTTGTCAAAGAAGCTCAGGCCCGTGCAGCGGAAACCCTTAGGCCTGGTGTAAAAGCCTCTGTTGTCGATGCTGCCGCACGTGAGTTTTTCATAGAAAGAGGGTACGGCGAGTTTTTTATTCATTCTTCCGGCCATGGATTAGGACTCGGGGAAGGAGATGCACCTTTTATTGCCCCCGGCAGTGATGAGCTTATTCAGAGCAACATGGCAATATCGCTGGAGCCTGGTTTGTACCTTAATCATGAAAATATCGGTATTCGGCTCGAAGATGCTTTTCTTGTCCAAGAAAGTCGGGTTGAAAGGCTCACGTCACTACCTCAAACATTACAGCCATGCGAATAACACGTTGATAAACTTTGTATAAATACAACACAAGTACCAAGATTAATCCCAATATGGAGCAGCTCTTGTGTGGGAGGAAGATGCCGTCGAAAAGCTCCAATACTTGGTTTTGAGCTAGCTGGATGAAGCATGGGGAGCGCGCAGGCTCTAAGGATTTGCAGAAATCCGGATGGGAAACTACTATGTTGTCTTTTGAGATACTATGCTTGTGTCTCTTCACTTTTTTCTTAGTAATGGTTGGTCAGAAATTTCCGTCCTTTCCCCGCACCACCGCCACCTCTCCGCCCCGGAGCTTCATGAGTCCTCCATAGGTACTTTTAATGGTACCATAAAAGGTCCTTTAAGGCAAGGAAACGCGGTGGGGACGAAGTTAGACGGGAAAAGGCGGAGTTAAGGGGGACCTGGACAGAAAGAAAGAAGAACTTAACAAAAGGACACTTTTGTTAAGTAGATATGGAAGGACCCCAAAGTAGCACGCTTCAATGTTTGAGCTCTAAAATCTATACGCAATAAGGGGACTTTCCTTGAAACCTATCGATACTGGCAGGAGCATTTAAAGGCCGCGCAGAAAAAGGAGGGTAAAGGTGAAGCGCCTAAAAAATAGTGTAGGAATTTGGGCATTTGGCCCTAATGCTACGCGATTCATGCCCGAGGGGTACCATCCCGAGGCGCATAAAGAATCCATCGTTGAACGTACAAAGCGCGCTTTGGACGGACTTAAAGATTTAGTTGACGGTTTTGAATATCACTACCCCAACGAGTTAAATGAAGAAAATGCAAACCAAATCCAGAAGGTCTTGGAGGAAAAGGATATTTATATCCTTGCCCTAGGAACTTTCAGTAACCCCAAATTCCGACTTGGGGCTTTCGTTAATCCTGATCCCAAACTACGAAAGGAAAATCTAGAGATAACAAAACGCGGGATTGATCTAGCTGCAGAGCTCGGGGCGAAGTTCATCATATGGCCTGGTGGAGAAGGTTATAACTACAACTTCCAGGTTGATTATGTTGAAGCCTGGAAGTGGTTCATCGATGGAATTGCTGAAGCTATCGAACATGCTGCTTCAAAGAATGTGATTATCTTGCTTGAGCACAAGAATTCTGAGCCCGCCATGAACATTTTGATGCGGAATATTGGTATGACCCTTTACGTTATTTATAAGTTGCGGGAGCGTGGTACAAGCACAAAGAATGTTAAGGTCAATATGGATTGGCAACATCTCATCATGAACGGGGAAAACCTCGCAGAGTATGCGGCCCTCCTTGCGAGTGAAGGGCTTCTTGGGCACCACCACTCCAACTCTGGTTGGGGAACATTCGATGACGACAATATGACCGGCGCTTCTTTCTTTATGCAAACTCTAGAGCTTGCAAAGATTTTGCAGCTTGTAGGCTATGGGAAAAATGGGGAGCGTATAGGTTTTGACCTCTTTCCTTATACAGAAGACCAAGTTCAAGCAGTGAAGCGCTCAATTTTGCAGTGGGAGTTCCTTTGGGACTTAGCTTCCAAGATTGATACTGAGGCGTTGCGCGCGGCATGGAAGAGCAAAGATGCGGTCCAAGGCCAGGAAGTCGTGTATAAGGCCTTAGGTTTGGACGAATCTTACATAAAGAGAATCGCGACCGAGCGATCAGGTTCCCCGAAATGACAAGAGAACAGCTACTCATCGGTTTGGATATTGGAACTACTGGGGTTAAAGGCCTCCTAGTATCTTTAGATGGGAAAATACTAGGAAGGAGTTTTGCCGAATACCCACTTTATACGCCCTATCCCGGCTGGAGCGAGCAAAACCCAGAAGATTGGTGGGAGGCAACAATAAAAGTTCTGCGTGAGCTAATGTTCATGACCTCGGGCGAGATCGCAGCCCTTGGACTTACTGGCCAAATGCACGGCGCTGTCTTTCTTGATAAGAACCTCAAAGTTATCCGGCCCGCAATATTGTGGAACGATGCACGTACTGGGCAAGAATGTATAGAAATCGAACGCATTTTGGGTAGAGAAAATTTGCAAAAGATTACAGGGAACCCTGCTTTAGCCGGTTTCCAGGCCCCGAAAATCCTATGGTTAAGAAAACATGAGCCAGAAAACTATCACAAAGTGCAAGCCATTCTTCTGCCCAAGGACTACGTACGTCTCAAATTAACTGGTGAGCTTGCCACAGATGCATCTGACGCTTCGGGTACTTTGCTCTTGGATTTAATTAAGAGAGATTGGTCCGATGAAATTCTTTCTGCCCTTGGCATACCGAGAAAATGGTTGCCCCATGTTTACGAGAGCCCTGAAGTTACTGGGGTGATCTCTAAAGAGGTGGAAAGCTTAACCGGGCTCGAAAGCGGGACGCCCGTAGTGGCAGGAGGGGGCGATAACGCGGCCTCTGCGATTGGGGTGGGTGTAGTACAAGAAGGTACTGGTATGGTTTCGCTGGGATCCTCAGGCGTTGTGTTTGTTCATATCGATAGTCCCTATCCCGATCCTGTTGGTGCCATTCATTGCTTCTGTCATGCGGTACCCGGAAAGTATCACCTAATGGGTGTAGTCCTTTCAGCTGGGGCATCGTTGCGATGGTACCGTGACGTTCTGGCCTCAGAAGAACGAGAAGTGGCGAGTCGAATTGGGTTAGATCCTTACGATCTCCTTATGCGGGAAGCAGAGTTATCCCCAGCCGGAGCTGATGGGCTTTTCTTTCTTCCCTACCTCTCCGGTGAGCGCACCCCCCATATGGATCCCGCTGCCCGGGGCGCTTGGATAGGCTTGTCCCTTGCCCACCGGCGCCCCCATCTTGTGCGGGCGATCTTGGAAGGAGTAGCATTCGCCTTAAAGGATTCCTTGGTGCATATACAAACAATGGGTGCCAAACCTGAGGAGCTTCGAGCAGTGGGAGGGGGGATGCGAAGCCCGCTTTGGCGCACCATCATCGCTTCAGTTTTGGAGGTGCCGTTACGGCGACTAGTTGTTGAGGAAGGCGCAGCTTATGGAGCTGCACTCCTGGCCGGGGTCGGGGCCGGTTTGTTTACGACTGTTTACGAGGCCGTGGATAAAGCTGTAAAACTTGTTGATGAATGTGTTACCCCGGATTCAAAACTTATGGAGATTTACCGTCAAATCTATGCTGTGTATACTCAATTATATCCCGCGCTAAAGAAAACAGGAGTGTTTTGATGATCCAAAAAGAGGCTTTTGGGCGGACGGGGCATCTTAGCACACGAGTTATTTTCGGTGGATTTGCACTTTATAACGCCAGTGAGTACCAAGCGGATAAAACTTTGGAGCTTCTTTTATCCTACGGGATAAACCGTAGGGTCAGAAACATATCTGCTGTCTCTAGGCCATAGAAATAAAATTGTGATTCGCCACCAGGTTTGACAAATACAAAAGCTAAAGCGGATGGTCGGGGGTCTTCAATCACAAATTTTGTATCTATTTGATTTTGCACTAGGTGTGCATACAACAGTTGGCCGAAAGGATCCTTGGATATTTTCCCTAAAAACCCGGTCGGCACCCCCAACCGACTTAAGCCCACGGCTACATTCAGAGGAGATCCTCCCGGTTTAGGGATAAAAGCTAGTTCGCCATCTTGTTTTGTTGGCAAAAATCTATAATGGCTTCTCCGGCCACTAATATTTTCATAATTTTATCATAATTTTGATGTAATCATGTGAATTTTCTAATGCATATTTAAACGCTATTTTCAAATCTGCCAAAGGGAATGTCTTAGAAACGAGGATTTTGTATTGATCAACTTTGCGGATACTAATTTAATGGCTATAGGGAAAGTGTTAACATAGCGGAAAGAGCCAAATAGATTCAATTCTTCCACTATAAGCAAATTAGGGTCAATCGGAACCTGCGAACTGGGGAGGTGCCCCACCAGTACTATTCGCCCTCCTCGTTTTGCAAATTGGAAAGACTGAGCAAGAGCCTCTAGACCCGTTGCTGTCTGAATCACAACATCACAAGCTTTTAAATAGTCAGTAAGGCAAGAGGGATCTCTCTTCCCCACATTTACTACACGTTTGTTGCCCCCAAAGCTTTTGCAATTTCCAAGCGGTAATCAACAAGGTCTGTAACAAGAATGTCCGCCGCTCCCTTAATACGCGCCGCCTGCAGAGTTACAAGCCCTATCGGACCCGCGCCTAATATCGCGACCACGTCACCAGGCTGGATGTCAGCCCTCCTAGTTGCGTGAATCCCCACGGAAACAGGCTCCAACAAAGCTGCTTCCTCAAAGGAAAGATCGTCAGGGATTTTGTAGGTAAAGGTTTCTGGATGAGCTATATATTCCCTAAAAGCCCCATCAATAGGGGGGCCCATAAACCGGATATCAGGGCAAAGGTTATATCGTCCAGACCTGCAAAAAACACATTTCCCACATGGAATACTAGGCTCTAAAGCAACCCGGTCTCCGATTCGTAGGGATGTCACGTCGCGGCCAATATCTACAACTTCTCCGGAAACTTCATGCCCAAGAATCAACAATCAACGGGGACTTGACAACAAAATTGCCGATACGGCCGCTTTTAAAGTATTCCATATCCGACCCACAAATTCCCACGCCTTTCACTTTGATAAGAACTTCGTTAGGAGCCAAAGACGGGAGCGGTACATCTTTTGACACGATTACCCCCGGCTTTACCAAGTACATCGCTTTCATTAGCAGTCACCTCCGAAATTTTGTCCATAAAACTCAAGCCCCAATCTTTGCAAAGCTTGCTTTTGCGGCCTCCCCTGTTCATCCCATCCTCGCTGGTTATAATAACTTGACAAAAGAAACTCGAACGGTAGGACTTTGCCTGCACGCGGGCCGTGTTTAGCAGGTACTGTCATTTTGTAAGGAAGAGTGTCTGTCTTCCGTCCATGCCCATCACGTAGATTTACAAGCCTTTGTAAAGTGAAAATTCTTTCCCCGCTTTTCATTACTTCATCAATGCCCCAATCCCAACCAGTTATTAGATTAAAAAGCTCGACCAGTTGAGAAAGAGAGAGACCACCGCCGTCCAGCATAAATGCACAAATGACGAGGGAAT
>Ga0080004_1113827_pt1 | contig 20615 bp, 20 predicted proteins | sample WasSprMetagenome_FD_69207 | JGI IMG/M metagenome (GOLD analysis project Ga0080004, IMG submission 69207) | Sulfidic aquatic microbial communities from Washburn Spring, Yellowstone National Park, USA - WS (SPADES assembly) (version 2) | ecosystem: Environmental > Aquatic > Thermal springs > Hot...
TAGAGCGATTCCAGAGAACCATCCAAGAATATTTCATAGATGTATACCCGATTGAATCAACGGATATAGATGAGTTAAATAAGCAAATGATGTTATTCCTCATATGGTATAGTGCCTCAAAACCCCATACCGCTTTTAATAGAGATTCTCCTTTGGAGTTTATAGTCAAGCAATGTGGGAAATCCACTATGGAGTCTCAAATGTTATGGAATTATACACAAGGTTGATTTTCTTTTAGTTCTTGTTCATTATTAAATTTATGAGTTACTGCTGGGCTGAAATAGATTTAAACGCTATCATCCATAATCTAAAACAAATCCAAAGATTTGTAGGCGAAAATGTAAAGATTATGGCTGTTGTTAAAGCCGATGCCTACGGGCACGGCGTTGAGGAAGTAGCGAAAGCCATCTACTCCCAGGGAATTTTCCACTTCGGGGTCTCCTCCCTTCAGGAGGGAATAAAATTGAGAGAAGCGGGGATAAAATCACCAATTGTCAACCTCCTCCCCACTCTCCCCGAGGAGATAAAGGAAACAATCCATTGGAATATAACGCCGATAATCTCCAATGGTAAAATAGCTTCCCTTCTCAATGAGGAAAGCAAAAGACAAGGGAAGAGATGTCCGGTTCACCTGAAGATAGATACGGGAATGGGTAGGCTTGGGATAAACCCTGAAGCAGCCCTTGATTTCATCTTGAGATTTCTTGAAAACGAAAACCTTTACCTTGAGGGAATTTATACCCACTTCGCCTCCGCTGATAGCGATTTGGAGTTCACAAAACATCAGCTCTCTCTTTTTCTTGCTTTGTTGAGGAAATTAAAGGAAAGAAAAATAGAAATCCCCTTGAAACATTGTGCCAATAGCGCGGCGATTTTCGCCCTGAAGGATTCCCATCTTGATATGGTGCGTCCCGGCATAGCCCTTTATGGGATAAATCCCACCCTAAACGGCGCGGTTGCGCTTCTTCCCGCTATGAGCGTTAAGGCGAAAGTCATAGAGGTAAAAGAGCTTCCCGCTGGTCATAGCATAAGCTATGGAAGGACATATATTTTGCCTCGGAGAAGCAGGATAGCGGTGATTGGCATCGGTTACGCTCAGGGATTTTTCCGCTCCTTTTCCAATAAGGGATATGTTTTAATTAAAGGAAAGAGAGCTCCCATATTGGGGGTGGTATGTATGGACCAGATGGTCGTTGATGTGAGCGAAATAGAGGGGGTTGAATTGGGAGAAGAGGTGGTGATAATGGGGAGGCAAGGGGAGGAGGAAATAACCGCTTGGGAATTGGCGAAGTGGAGCGAAACCATTCCCTACGAAATCCTCACCTCTTTAGGTCATCAGCTCCCCAAAATATATAAAATTAATGAAACCAACAAATGAAGATAAAGAAACGATAAAGGAGATAACCAGCCAAGAAGGCGATGGAATTGGCGAGCAAAACGAAAATGGGAACAAGCCTCTTATTTTCAGGATAAAATTTAATAAGAAGGCACTTCTGCTCAAACAATATCCAGAGAGCAATCAATCCCCAGATGAAATGTTGAAAGTTAGAGAAAAGAAGCTCGCTATTCAGAGAGATGGAAAGAAAGGCGATTCCCACCATAACGAGGATATAAAGGACAAAGAAAAGACCATAGAGGATTAAAGAGATATAAGTCAAAGGAAAAAGACGAAGGAGGGCTGTGATTCTATCTCTTTTGCCGGAGAGGGCAAAAATCAGGGAATAGACAAGTAGAAGAACCGAGTTATAGGCAATCCAACAGAAGAATCTCTGGATGAAAAAGCGAGGAGGGAAAGGAGAGCTGATGTCAAGGGAGAAAAGGGTGGCGATGGCGGCGAGCTCAAGGGAAAGCCTCGTCGGTATCGGCTTCTCAAATGCCTCCCAGGGCTTTTAGGAGTAGTTTGAAATAAAACCTTATATCCTCCTCCCATAAAGAACTTAACTTCTCGGCTTTCTCTTCCGCTTCCTCCATATTTATCCCCTCAATCCCCACGCTGGATAACACCTCTTAAATCCTCTACAAAACCCTGCTTATCAATCCAACAATATAGAACAAAGTAGTGTCTTACATCAAAAATGTAAACTTTATTGGTTATATTATGCTCCATTACCCGACGCTTACCCTCGCGAACCTCAAAGAAGTAATCCTTCGGTGCGTCATTCTTGCTATAAACCGCTTGGATGCGTAAATCCAACTTCCTCGCCCTCGCAAGCATCTCTTCCTCTTTCATCCCTTCCCAAAACGCTTTGATAAGTTCCTTTTCTTGAAGGGGATTGCTGGACAAAGGTTGTATAATGAGCCAGCATAAAATGGATGAAAGGATTAAAACAATCGTTTCCAATTCAATTTTTGATATTCCCTTCTTCACGCTACCCCCTCCCTCCAAAAAGGGGACAAATCAGCGAGCGTAGACCCTTTTCCCGGCTATAGCGTAGACATTTCCTCCAAGATGATGTAGCGTCTGTCCCTCCACTTTCTCCGTTATCAAATGCCCATCGTAAAGGTCTTCGTTGACCGAACCCGCTACCACCTGACCGATGAAAATGGTGTGGTCGCCAGCGGTGTAATGGGCGTAAAGCTTGCACTCAATATGCCCGATGCATTCCTCAATAAGTGGTGCTTTCACCTTGCTCGCTGGTATGGGGGTCAATCCCGCTTCCTTGAATTTATCCCTATTTCTTCCCGAAACCGTCCCGCAAAAATGGACCTGCTTCAAAAGAGAAGCATTTGGGACATTCACCACGAATTCACGCGAGTTGAGTATTAAATCGTGGGAATAGCGGGAGGGAGCAACGCTTATCGCCAAGAGAGGTGGGCGGATGCTCACAGGTGTCGCCCAAGCTATGGTTATTATATTTGGTCCCTTTTCCCCGTTCACTGTAACCAACACGGTTGGACCATGATTGATGAGCTGAAGGGCTTGATTGGGAGTGAGTTCCTTTTTCATATATCTAAGTTGCGCACCTCCTTGGCGTGCTTCTCTATGAATTCCCTCCTCGGCTCAACCTTCCCTCCCATAAGAATCGTGAAAATCTCGTCCGCTTTTATCGCATCCTCAATTGTAACCTGAATCAATGTTCTTGTGGAAGGGTCCATCGTCGTTTCCCACAATTGCTGGGGATTCATCTCTCCCAAACCCTTATACCTCTGAATCGTTACATCCTTTCTCTTAATCTTCTTCAGAATCTCCTCCAACTCGCTATCGCTGTAAGCGTAATAGCGTTCTTTACCATCCCTTCCCACTTTGATTTGGTAAAGAGGAGGCTGGGCGATGTATATGTGTCCCCTCTCTATCAGGGGACGCATATAGCGGAAGAAGAAGGTCAAAAGGAGCGTTCTTATATGAGCGCCATCAACATCCGCATCAGCCATTATTATTATGCGATGGTAGCGAAGGCGGTCTATATTGAATTTCCCATCCTCTTCCCCATTCTCCGCTATACCAGTTCCCAGAGCTGTGATGAGCGATTTTATCTCCTCGTTCTCCAGGGCTTTATCAAGCCTCGCCTTCTCCACATTTAGAACCTTTCCCCTCAGGGGAAGTATAGCCTGATAACGCCTATCCCTTCCCTGCTTAGCTGAACCTCCCGCCGAATCTCCCTCAACTATATAAAGCTCGCATTTTGAAGGGTCCTTCTCTGTGCAGTCAGCTAACTTTCCGGGAAGGGAACCGCTCTCAAGGGCGCTTTGCCGTTTCACCAAATCCGCAGCTTTGCGAGCTGCCTCCCTCGCCCGATAGGCTGTGAGCCCTTTCTCTATGATTTTCCTGGCAACGGAGGGATTCTCCTCAAAGTAGCGGGAAAGCTCCTCCCCAACGATGGAGTTCATCAGCCCTTCCATCTCGCTGTTGCCCAATTTCGTCTTCGTCTGCCCCTCAAATTGGGGTTGGAGGAGCTTAACGCTTATGACCGCCGTTAATCCCTCCCTTGCATCCTCCCCACCTATATTTGGGTCCTTATCCTTTAAAAGACCCAATTTCCTCGCATATTGATTGATAACCCTCGTGAGGGCGGTCTTGAAACCCGAAACATGCGTTCCACCTTCCACCGTGTTTATATTGTTTGCGAAGGAGAGAATCGTCTCCTGATAGCCATCGGTGTATTGGATTGCCACCTCAACTTCGCAGTCGTTTCGCACTTGCTTGAAGTAGATTGGTTTGTGGATGGGCGTTTTGTTTCTATTGAGGAATTGAACGAAGGCTTCCAATCCTCCCTTGAACTGGAAGGATTCCTCCGTTCCCGTTCTTTCATCCTTGAAGATTATCTTGACGCCGGGATTGAGGTAGGCGAGATAGCGGAAGCGCTCAGCGAGGATTTCATATGACCAGTCAAAGTCACCGAATATCTCCTTATCGGGCAAGAAGCGAACCGCCGTGCCGGTATGAGAGGCATTGCCAATCGCCTTCAGGGGAGCGAGGGGAACGCCCCTTTCATATTTTTGATACCAGACCTTCCCCTCCCTTTTAACCCTCACTTCCAGCCATTCGGAGAGGGCATTGACGACGGAAACGCCAACGCCGTGCAGACCACCCGCTACCTTATAGCTTCCACCTCCAAACTTTGAGCCCGCATGGAGGACGGTCATAACGACCTCAACGCCGGGGATTTGGAGCTCGGGGTGTATATCTACGGGGATTCCCCGCCCATTATCAACAACTGATACGCTCTTGTCCTCGTGGATAGTTATCTCAATCCTATCGCAGAAGCCGGCAAGGACCTCATCAATGGAGTTATCAACGACTTCAAAGACGAGATGGTGTAGTCCACGAGGACCTGTGGAGCCTATATACATAGCGGGGCGTTTGCGGACAGCCTCAAGCCCCTTGAGAACCGTTATCTGCTCAGCGGTATATTCCTTCAATTCTGCCACAATAATAATTTTGACGAAAAAGTGGGGGGAAGTCAATGTCTTGTATATGCATTATGACGGCTAATTTGCTTGTCATTGCGAGCGGTAGCGAAGCAATCGCTACTTTTGTCATTGCCACGCCTTTTGCTTGTAGAAAGCTCGCATCTATGGGTATAGGTTTTTGCTATAATATTTTTCTCCTCCACTTATATAAATCCATTCCCCTTTATAGCTCCACCTCATTTGAGCAAAAACAACCTCGTCTCCCCCTTCCTCATATAAACCTTAAACCCATCAATATTCTTCCCCATTATCTCGCCCGTGAGGGCATCCTCAACAGTAGCCCTCTTCCTCAACTTTACCTCCCTCTCCCCTTCTTCCCTTGCGGTTATGGAAAGAAATCCATCATCCGCCTCCACCACATCGTTCTTCTCGCTATAAATATGAACCCCCACTCTTTTTGCTATGTTCCTCAAAAGCTCAACGGGAGCAATCAAAGTGCCTATGTAAATGGAATTGAACTGCTTCGTCTTCTTCCCCCAAACAGCTAGCATCCCATCTTCATATTTAGCCAAAACCTCAACCTCTCCTTCAGGATAGAAAATCGGCAATAGCAAATTATCCACCCCGAAATCGTTAACTCCCTCCACAAGCTTATTTCCCCTCTCCACCCTCACCATTCCCTTCATCTTTTTCCTCTCCATCCGCATCTTCACTCCCAATAGCTCCTCCATATTTCGCGCATCAGCTACTGGGTCCTTAATGAAGCCATTCCCATAGAAGAAAACACAAGTGCTGCCCTGACAGTTTTTCTTAATCGCTTCCCTTTCCTTTTGAGTCAATGCAAAACAATTCAGGAAGATGTAAAGCTTTGCCTTTGGGACCTTCCCCGCGGTTAAATCGTCAAGAAGATAGAAGCCAACGGGGGCGCCAATGCGATAAAGGGATTGGCGGATGCTATACAATAGTGGGGCGTTGATGGGAGGATATGCCTGCGATAGATAGAAATTGCTCTTCTCGTCAACGATGACCGCTATCTCCGGCTTGAAGGAAGGTTTGGTCCCCAAATGGGAATCGTAGATTTTCTTCAATTTGCCGAGGTTTTCCCATATCCCCTCGTCATCAAGCCAGCCATCAGCGAAGAGGTCAAAATACCAGCAGCCAATCCTTCGCGGGAAGATGTGGGCGAAATTCCTCTGATGAACCCAATATGTCTCCTCGGGCGTATTTGAACCTGCGTAGGTGAAATGGTCCCTTACCTCATCCTCCCTCTCCTTGTTGTAGATGTGGGTTCTATGGTCGTCCTCGTTGAGCCAGAGCTTCCCGTGAATTGGGACGGAATCTACCGCCACCATAAAGGCACCAATCCCTCCCGCTCCCCTATCGCCATAGGAAATAGGGGATACGAAGATGTCTATATAGGGGGAATCCAGAAGTTTTCTGAAGGCGAGATGTCCGCTTTGCTGAACCCCATAAGGCATAGCCCCCAGCTCAAATATATAGCCGTAAAAATAGACCACGAGCTTCCTTCCCCCAGTTGCCTCCTTCACTGCCTTAGCGAAATCCTCCAGGGCGGAAGCCATCGCTATGTTTTGAAATTCGTGGAAATCTATCAGCTTCCTCTCTCTCACAGGGTCTCGGAAGAAACCATAGGTGGCGTTCATCCTCTCCTCTGGAGAGGGTAGGGATACGCTATCAAATGTTATAGAGGGCTCGTTCCAAGCCTTTCTCAGGTTCTCCTCGCTCTTGTATTTCTCCTTGAGCCATTGGCGGAAGGCTTTCTCAAAGGCGGGCTCATAGCAGTTCAATTTCCCTTCCCAGGAATCGTAATAGAACCATTCACCCGTGTTTTGACCGCAGGGCATATATCCAATGATATGGTCGCCATACTTCTTCTCAAGATGCTGAACGAGCTTCTTCACAGCCTCGGCTGTATCCCTTTTCCATTCAGGTGAGGCGACGCTTATCCCCTCCTTCCCTCCGATAACCGCTATATCCTTCACATCAACCCATTTCCCGTTCTCCAATTTTTTGAAAACCATTATCGCCTCGGGATGCTCCTTCTTCCACCAATCGAGCACGTCAACGCCGATGCGAGGGATGATTAGGGCATTGGGGTTGCGGGAGAGGATTTTTTCAATCCTCTCATCCACCCAGTGATAATCAAGCTCCTCGCCGGGACGGGTTATCCAGGTGTCAACACAGCAATAAGCGATAAGGTCAAAGCCCTGTTTCTTAGCCAGCTCAATAGCGTGAAATGTCCTCTCGTTCTCCCCACAAGCGTTGTAAATGAGAGGCGAGTAGGGAATCTGGTTGAGAAACAAAATAGACGTTCCCTTAATGGAACGCACGGAGGCGGTGAAGGAAAAAGCTAAGGGCAAAAAGCTCAAAAGAATAAAAGCAAAGAGAAACCTGCTCATTTTCTCACCTTTCCTTTCTTTAAGCATTCCTCATATTTTCCACTCAAATAGAGGGATTTCAACTTTTCCCTCTCCGTAGCCGAAAGGGAGGGAGAACGCCAAATCTCCCTCGCTTTTATTATATTCTTCACCATATCCTCATCGTAGTTAGGAACGACATCCTTTAAATAGGAGGACAAATCCTCTGGCGCTGACATTTGGAGATAGGCAACGACATAGTTCGTCCTCAATTTAGAGGGATTTTCCCCTATTTTATCCCAATTTATGCCATCAACAATAGCCATTTTGAAGGCTCTCCTGAAAAGAGACCAACCGTATTGGTCCTTCAGTTTAAGAAACATCAAGCAGAGAGGGTCTTGCATCATCTGCTTAGCGTGATGAATTGCCACTTCGGGAATGAGGGCATATTCTATTTGGACTGCGGTGACGAGGGGAAAGGGGCTGCGATGGTCAGCCCACCAATCAACAGGCCAGCCTCCGCTCACAATCTGACCAGTGAAGAGATTGACCATCTCGTGAGTTATCAGAACATATCCCCAGTAGCCTTTTATCCCATTGGCGACATTGAAGAAAGCGTCATAGGAAACGCCTATTCCCGGGGAAACATTGCCAGTTGCGGAGTGAACCTCCCCTATATCCCCGGTGGCGAAGCCACCGCCAGTTTTGGGCCAGACGAAGAGAACATATTTATCCTTAGAGGGTCTCAATCCCCAGGCTTGGCTCAAATATTCAAAAGCCTTATCGGCGTAATCGTAAAAGGGCTCAATATCCTGCTTGTATTTCTCAAACTGGTCCTGACGAGCGAACCATACCCAATGCTTTCCAGTATGAATCTGAACGATTTCCTCTCCCTTGGCATAAAAGGAAAAGAGAAACAATCCCGAGAGAATCACAGTAAAAGCCTTTCTCATAAGCTTTCCTCCTTCTCTCCGAATTTCCTCTTGAGACATGCTTTGACTTCGTTTATGAATTTCTCAAATATTGGTTCGCTTTGGGAGATAAATCGCTCAATGGAGTTCCATCTGACATCTAAATACTCTTGAGCGAGGATATTTCTGAGCCCCACCCACCTCGCTATCTCTCTCACATTCTCTTTCTCAAAACCTTCTACTAGAGAGAGCTTCAAAATGGTTTCCCTATAAGTTTCACCCGGTTTTATATTTTCCGCTGTCAATAGCAACTTCGCTATATCAATTGAAGCATTTATTATGTTTTCTATCCATCTCTCAACATTCCTTCTCACATCCCTATCTTTGTTGAAGAGCTCCCAAGTAAGCTCTCTAAAGCGAGTATAGTCCTCCATTTCATCCTCAAGAAACGATAAGTGTTTGATTATCCTTTCCTTGATTTCCTCTTCCATTTCTCCCTTTCCCAAAAGTCCTTAATCAACGCTTCCCGATACTCTATCGCCAGCGATGTGACAATCTCCATAAAGCGAAGGTAGAGACGCCAATCCTTTATCGCCAAAGGCATTCCGCTTATAGCGCTTGCGGCCACGCTGGCTGGCGCCCTATTCAATACCAATAGCTCCACTTCCTTCTTTAAGATATCCTCAAGTTCACCCCAGATTTCCTCCTCAGCAGGATAATGAACATCCTCCTCTATCTCGGGAACAATCTTATCTTTAGGGTAGAAATAAATGGCGATATCAACATCCGAAGATTTCGTCGCCGTTCCCCTGAAATGAGAGCCGAAGAGAAAAGCGAACGCTACATCCTCTCTTCTCTCAAAGTATCTTTTTAACGCCCTTATATCTTTTGATTTAAGAGAAGAAACTGTCCCTCAGCCTCCCTTTGCTATTTCGGCGAGCTTCTTTCCCGCCTCCATCAGCTTAGCCTCAGCCTTCTCATCAGGTCTTCCCTGCACCAGAATTGGCTCAACCGCCTTTTTAAAATTGAACGAGTTCGCTATCCTCTCAACGCTATCAAGTGCTCTTCCTCCGCCTCCGTGAGTTACGAAGGCGAAGTAGGGCTTATCGTTGACCTTCCCGTGAGTTGGATAGAAGGTTCGGTCGAAGAAATCCTTCAGGGCTCCCGCCATATAGCTGAAGTAATCGGGAGTTCCTATCGCTATGGCGTCGCACTCCAACAAATCCTCAACAGTCGCATCCATAGCTTTCTTCAAGACGACTTCAACGCCCTCAACTTGTCTCGCTCCCTTCTCTACCGCTTTGGCGGCTGCCTCCGTATTTCCGCTCATTGAATGATAAACAATCAACACCTTCGCCATCTCAAACCCTCCTTTCTAAATCTTGAGTGATAAAGTTAGCATTTTAATGTTAGCAAAAAAGGGCTAATTTATCAATGAGATTATTTGAAACTTCCATCTTTTAAAAGAGAGCATAATATGGGTCCGTAAAGACAAAAATCTCTTAATGAACATCTCTTCTTTCTTACAAGATAGACCAGCAAATCGGAGATAAATAAAATAAGAAGTCCGCCAATAATTGCGAGCGCGATGTCTTTGAGCCCGAAAGGCATAATTGGTTTAAGGGAGGAAGCGATTATCCCTTTCTGAAAGAGCGCTCTCTCCACTTCTTTAATTCCGTTGAAGAGGGGATGCATAGACTTGGGAAGGGAGAAGCTGGCGCAGAGCAGCCCAACTGTAACAAGATAAATTATGAATTTCAAAATCTTTGCGGCAGGAATGGGCTTCCTATTGAGGATTTTATCCAACAAGCCCCAAGAGATTAGCGAAAGCCCCAAAGAAAGGGATTTGATTGCCCGAGCACCAAAACACCTAATACGATTATCGCCCACACGATAAAAAATATCAGATGCTGAGCGACATTCAATCTCGCTATTGCTTTAGTATCCTTATTTTGAATGCCCATCCTCTCATCTCACCGATATCCCGAGCTTTTGGGCGACTGCTTTCGCCTCATCATCTCCTAAAAAGGGAACATTCTTAGAAAAAGCTTCTTTTAAATATTTGCGAGCGAGCTCCTCTTTCCCCTCTTCCTTATATATCATTCCCAAATATGCTTTGGGCGTTAAGACGCCATCCGCACCAAAGGGAGTAAAAAGGGATAACGGCTTCTCGTATAACTTTAGAGCTTCTTCAAAGAGCTCCCTCGCTTTGCTTTTGTCTCCTCTGTGATAAGCTATCACGCCCTTTACGGTGAACAAAAGGGCGGTGAATCGATATGAATAGGGCGGTCCATACATAGCTTCCCAGGGGAAACAAACAAGCCAAAACTTCGGCTCAAAGAATTCGCTTGAAGCCATAAGTTTCTCCGCCTCATCCCATCGCTTATGCTCAAGATATATCTCAAGAAGCGTGAATTCCCTCTCCATTTTGGGAAATTCCTGCGCTATCCTAATCTTCTCGTTCAGGTTCCTCGCATTATCCAGTCTCAATTGGAGTTCCATTCTTTGGAGGTCTGGCTGGGCAGATTTTTCTTTACCAAATCTTTTCCTCGCTTCATTATAGACTTCCTCCGCCTCTTTTCTCTTATGGAAATATCCATAGAGAGAAAAAAGGAGTTTATAATCGTTGAGATTATTATAACTTTTAGCCAAAATGCTCGCCTCATTGAAGGCATCCTCAACTTTCCCCTCCTCAAATTTGAGCAGGAGGTTCAAAATGTGGAAAGCTTCCTCAAAGGAAGAGGGCTTTGATAAAAGAGAATCAAGCCATCTTTCCGCTGTTTCAAATTTCCCCATTTTAACCAGCAAATAAACATTGAGGAAATCCAAGGAGAGGGTGCCTTTGTTCCCCGTCAACTTATAAAATCCCTTTATTTTCCTCACTGCTTCCTCATAGCGACCTTGGGTGGCGTAGGCGCTGGCGAGAACAAGGCTATAAAAGGGAGAAGAAGCCATCCGTTCCGCTTTCTCCAGCATCCTAAGCCCCTCCTCCTTGCCCTCAATCATAAAAAGCGGATATCCTGCCAAGTAATAAGCATAAGCCCACCTCGGATACTCCTTAACCAACCTCATTCTCTCCTCCATAAGATAGCGAGCCTTTCGCGCTTTTGCTTCATAATCCATCTTCTCCGCCATTCTTACGCTTTCTTCTTCATCATCTATTATATGGGCGATTTCCTTTCCCTTTTGAAAGGCTTCGGAGGGAACGAGCTTCTTGACTAATTCCTGCTTCTCCTTGGGAAAGATTAGAAATATCTCCCCTTCGCCTCTGCCTTTCCACCAGGACAAATCAGCGACTGAATAGGGAACCTCATCCACTTTGTTGTTTAGAGAGTTCCAAACATAGAAGGCTTTCTTGCCATCGTCGTAGCCCATAACGAGGAAAAAGCCCCGCTCGTATCCAACAATCCCCTTAAATGGGTCAATGAAATCCCTTATGCCATAGATGATTACGGGGAAATTATGACCGATGAGTTTCTTAATAGTCTTCAAATCAACGAGCAAGAAGGCGAGATTGAGATTGTGGCGTTTAGCTACTTGGGCGAAATTTGATGGCTTCCATCCCGCTTTCAGGGCGTCAGAAAGCTCGCCTTCCGTGAGATTACTTCCCCAATAAGCGAAAACCTGCAGGAAAACTTGCTTATAGATACCCTCAGCCTTGCGTTGGGGAATGGACAAGAGAACCCTTTTAGGGAGCTTTGCACAGCTTCCCAGGATAAGCGAGAGAGCAAGGAGGAAGAGAAGCCCTCTTCCAACAAATTTCTCAAGAGCCGAGCCATTCTCTCTTTTCATTTTTTTTGAAAATCACGCTGATTTTGCTGAACGCAATAAGACGATTCTATAGAGATAAAATTCGTAAGGGGAGTAGCCGAGCCTTTTCACCTTACGAAAGATAGACCAGAGATTAGCTCCGTGGGCAATACATCCTAAGCAGAAAGCCGCTAAACCAAGTAAAGGAGATAAAAGGAGCTGGAAATCGAGGGGCGTTCCAAGCGCTTTTTCGGCTGCGTTTAGCAAAATAAAGGGAAGGCGAAATATCTCTATTGATAGCAAGAGCAAAAAGATGCCAACAATTGGAGACCATATTGAGTAAATTCTCCTGAATTTTTCATCGGCAACCCTCAACATTCCTATGCTCTTAATTTGATTATAGGAGAGAAGGAAAATGTATATGCCTAAAAGGGCTAAAGCAACGCCATCAAAGAACAATTCTGTCATCCTTGGCTTCAGAAGATATAGGCTATCGGTTAGGGAAGAGGGGGCGGAAAGCTCTAAAGGAAGGCTTATCGCCAGCAAGATGAGAAAATAGAAGACCGCTGAGTTAAAAAACAGCCCCAGGCAGTCTTCTACTATCCGAAAGCGTAGAAGTCTCCGCTCTTCAGGGTTCATAACTTTTGCCTCCTTTCCCTGATATCATTTCCCTTAATTTCCGTGACGAGCTTGCGAGGAGGAGGTGGATTTTCTTCGTTTTCAAATCCATTATATATAAACTTGCGCCTTCCGATAGTCTCCTTTGAGATGAGAAAACGATGTGTTCCCCGTCTTTAAGGAAAACAGGTTCGCGATTCCATTGTGAGGGTTTGCTATATGTCAAACGTTCCAATTTCCCTTCGGGAATATGCAGGAGATAAAGTTCCCACGCAAATTTTTTCCACGCTGAAAAAACAAGCCTTTTTCCATCTGGTGCCCAAGAGGGGTCTGTCGCCACTAAATTCTCATCGGTTAGCCTTTTTATAAATTTTCCATCAATACTTTTTATGTAGATTTTGTAATAATTCCTGTTTTTACCCATATTTGAGGTGAAGGCTATCCACTTTCCATCAGGAGACCAACTTGGACGATATTCAGAAAATGAAGGGGAACGAGTGAAATTCTCAATCTTATTGGTTAGGAGAGAAAGTAGATAAATATCGGAAGGAGCGTTTCTTTCAACTTGATAAGAAAAAGCAAGTGTTTTCCCATCGGGGGAAGGTGCTGGATGTCTGTTTATATGCCCATTTTGAATAACCGCTATTTGCTTTTTGCTTCTCAAATCGTACATCCATATGGAAGTGGCTTGCCCTTTTGAATCTTGACAATGATAAAAAATTTTTTCTCCATCAGGAGAAAAACTCAAGCTATAAACTACCGCTCTCTTTTGCATTAACTTCTCCAATTTCCCATTAGAAACATCGTATAAAAATACATAACTTGCGCTATTGCCCTTCATAGCGATGAAACCGATTTTTCCTCCCTTGCCAATTGCGGGGTAGCGAAGATATACTAAATCCTCTTTAGAGGCTTTCACACAGACACAAATAACAAGGAAGCAAGCTAATATGAAAAGGCAAAACCTCTTTAAATTAATCACCTCCATAGTTCGGTAGCAGTGGTTTTGTAGGGTCATCTATCCAACTTGATGAGTTATTAATCATATTGTGATGCTGTCCGATATTCTCCCCGGTAGGTGTACCTGGCTGGACTGGCGCAACATACTCCCTTACCGTATTAACGGCGTCCCACCCCCCGCAAAATACTAAAACAAAGCCTGCGAAGATAACCAAGAAGTTGCTATGGCTACAACCCCAACAAATTAGCCAGATTCCCACTCCAGTTAAAACAAGATCCCCATACCAACTCTTTCCATTCGGGTCTATCTTATTCACAGGGTCATTTTCACAATAAACCCACCAATTGAACCCCGATAGAATGGGGGCCTTTTGTATCCATCTCCCTATTTTAGGGTCATAATATCTCGCTCCAACTTTCATAGGTTCCCTCTTCATTGGATGAAGCGCTACCGGGCTTTGTGGCCTTTCTATGCTTTGTATAAAATACAAAAGTGAGTACCAATAGGCACAGTAATAAAAAGCAAAGAAACGAAACGCTTTGAATAAACAAACTGTAAAGAGACTTCGTCATCAATGACAAAATCCAATAATCTATCTCCTTCCAGTCTAAATAGTAAGAAGCTTTTGTCTCTGGCAAATGGAAATCTAAAGAAAAAGGCTTATTGGTTAATCCTCGTTGCATAATTAATCGATGGGCTTTTTTGAACATCCTTACTGCTTTAAAGTTGTTGTATAACTTGCTAAAGAACTCTTCCTTATCTTCTCCTGGAAGATAAAGGTATCCAATGAGAGCATAGATATATGGGTCATCTGGAGACAGCTCCTTCTCATAATCGAAATACATCAGTGCTTCCCTTCGTTGGTTTAACTGCAAAGCAACAAAACCAAGGAGCTCATAGGCAAAAATTTTATCCTCCTTTTTGAGGGAAGGATATTTGAGCAACTCCAGTGCATATTTTTTAGCTTCTATAAAATCGCCAAGATTATAATAGGCATAAGACAGATGACTCAAAGTTTGCGTTAACACATCGGCTTCTTTTTGAGACTTTGAAAAGAAAAGCGCCTTTGATAACGGAGCTATGGCATCTTTATACCTACCAATAGTGATTAGACTCATTCCCTCAGCAAGATAATGAAAAGGATTTGAGGGTTCCAAGGCTTTCGCTTTCTGAAAAAACTTTAAACCTTGTAAATCGCCTTGAAAAATGCGGCTTAATCCCAGGAGGGAAAAGAGAATTCCCCTCGGATATTCCTTCAACGCTTCCTTAAAGTAATTTTCAGCAGTTTTAAAGTCTTTCTTTTCATAATAATTTAGACCTTTCTGATACAATTCAAATGCTTTCTTTTCCTTCTCGGACACAGATATTGAGGTGGACGAAAAAATATTAGAAATAGCGAAAACTATCAAACCAATAAGCTTAATAGTGCTCTTTGACATTCAGCGACACTCTCCGACAATAAGGAATGCAATCGCTAAGAGAATGGTTATAAACCCTGCAATCCAAAGACCAAGCCATAAACTTGTTCCTTTAGGGATTAGATATTCCCTAATATGCGCGAACGCAATTGCGAGGACAAGACAAGCCAGTGCTAGGAAGCGGAATTGTTTCTTTTTCCCTTTTCCTCGAAGGGCGATATACAGGAAGATAATAAAACATAGAATTGAAAGTAAAACCTTTAAAGACATTTTACACCTGTATCAGCAAGGGGGAAGTAGAACGTGGCGCCCAACCACCTTGCGGTACACGAAACATCGGTTGACGCGGAACAGGAACTCTCCTTATCGGTAGCCGTGGCTGCGGAGTATAAGGACGAAATGGAACAGGTACGGGCGATGGTATGCTGGGATGTGCAGGTTCCACATGTGGTTCATTAGGAGTATGGACAGGAATCTCACATAGAAACGCTTCTATCAGAGGGTAAACATAATCTTCCCAGACAATCACCACAACAACAATAATCGCCACTACACCAATGAGAGACTCGCCACTCGGATCCACCCCATTCACAGGGTCATTTTCACAATAAACCCACCAATTGAACCCATCTAAAATAGGGTCCTTTTGTATCCATCTTCCTATTTTGGGGTCATAATATCTCGCTCCGACTTTCATAAGCCCTGTTTCTTCATCCTCTCTATTCTATAACCAAGTATATCACAATATCTGAAAGGATGCAACATATCTTCTCATCTCACTGATATTCCGAGCTTTTGGGCGACTGGTTTTGCTTCATCATCTCCTAAAAAGGAAACATTCTTGGAGAAAGCTTCTTTTAAATATTTGCGAGCGAGCTCCTCTTTCCCTTCCTCATAAAAGATCATCCCAAGGTATGCTCTTGGAGTAAGGATAGCCTCAGCGTTGAGCGGTGTAAATAGAGCAAGTGGTTCCTCTGCATATCTTATCGCCCTTTGAAAAAACTCTCGAGCTTTCTTTTTGTTCCCTTTGTGGTAAGCTATCACACCATTAGCAGCTAATATTCTAGCGGCTTCCATCCTTGTTTGGGGAGGACCGAAGAATATCAAAGTCGGAGATGTGTTAATCCATTTGTCAATATCAAAATCCCTGTCTAATTTAAGCAACTTCTCTGCTTCTTCCCACATTCGGTTTTCAAGATAAAATAGAAGCAACTCGTCCCTTACTTTTACGAATTTCCCCAATTGTCTTAAAATCCTTACTTTCTCCTGGGGATTTTTTGCCAGCTTATACTTTATAGTTTCTTCCCACACAGAAAGCACCTGCTTATAACCTTCTTTATTTCCAAACTTCTTTTTAACTTCATATAAAAGCCTATGCGCTTGTTGATACTTTTTAAGGTGCAAGTAGATGGCAAATAATAGTTTATAATCGTAAAAGTAATAGCCAAAATTATATTTTTCCACGATTTCCCGAAGAATGTAGATTGCTTCGTCAGGCTTACCTTGCTCGAATTTGAGTAAAACCCTAATGAAATTTATCTCCCTCTTAAGTGGGTTATTGTTGGGTATATTTTTAAGGAGAGTTAACAGTATATCTTCTGCGTGTGGGAACATTCCCATTTTAGAATAAATATAAGTGAGGAGGAAAACCGAAGAAACCGTTGATTTGTTTTTTGTGGCATTATAAAAGTCGTCTATTTTCTTCAAAGCCTTTTGGTAATTACCAAGCGTAGTATAGGCACTGGCGAGCCTTAAATGATAAAATGGCGAGGGTTCAAGCTTGCAAGCTTTCTCTAACAGTTTAAGTCCGTCTACCTCCCTTGTTGCCATAAAAAGTGGATAGCCGAAAAGATAATACGCGTAAGCCCAATTGGGATGTTGTTTAAGGAGATTTTTCCTTGCTTCCATAAGAGATTCAAAAGTTTTCGTTCTATTGATATGGCTACTCTTGCCATTTATTACAGAAATATTTTCGCTCTCATAGAGACTAAGAAGGTCCCTTCCCCTCTTCACTGCTTCCGAAGAAACCAATTTCAACACGGTTTCTTTTAGTTCTCTGGGAACGATTAGCAAAGCTTCACCTTCTTCTCTACCCGCCCAACAATTTAAAATGAAAACTTCTTCGGGATATACTGCTTTTTCTACTCTATTTAGAATATCCGACGGATATTCTAAATAGAGTAGATGTGCGCTTTCATTGTATCCGTAGATTAAAAAAGGACCACTAATAACATAAATTATTCCGTTTGCTGAAGCGAAGTCCTTAAAGCCAAATCCTATAACGGGAATCTTACTGTTTATTAGCTTCTTAATTGTCTTTAAATCGCAAAACAAGGGATAGTAAACCATACCTTTGTCGTGGGAAAGTTTTTCCAATTGTATGGTGCTGTGGAAAGTCCTTTTATTTGCTTCCCGTTAATTGTCGGTATACGCAAGAACGTTCTTTTAGTATCCTTGCCACACGACCCAAGGAGAAGTGTAATTAAAACAAAGCAAGCGAGCTTATATATCTTCAACTTACCTTTCACCAACTACCTGAAGCGCCATGTCCCCTTGAATATCCTCCACCAAATCCGTGAAAACAATGCCCTGAAAAACCAATCTCTTATTTTGTTAAAAAAATCTATGATTTTTGAAATAAAGTATTTAAAAAGCTCCCACCATTCAGGAATAGGAGAGGGCAGGATATCCCTTGGTGAACCCCTATAACCTACTTTTGGGGGGCGTGGTGTGGGGGTCGATGGTCCGGGGAATATTTGCGGTGGACTCGGTTGAGGGAACCAATAGATGGTAGAGGGGTATCGTTCGCCTTCATATTCCCTTCCGTAAGGTCCACCTCGGCATGCGGAGCACTCTGGATATGGACACTCGGTCCTACATATAGGACAAATACCTAAGGAATCCACCCCATTTACAGGGTCATTTTCACAATAAACCCACCAATTGAACCCATCTAAAATAGGGTCCTTTTGTATCCATCTTCCTATTTTTGGGTCATAATACCTAGCTCCGACTTTCATAAGAGCTGTCTCTTCATCCTCTCTATAGCCAAATATACCAAGATAAGCGAAAGGGGTCAAGCTCTCGCACCCTCTTACTATTCCTCACTATCTCCTTTAAAAAGATTTCCAACCCTTTTAATTATTACTTTCCAGGTTTTGAACTTTATTGTTTCGCTCCCCAGGCTATGTAATAGATGCCACAGTAAATATGGGATAGCATATGTATAGGTTTTTCCTTTTTGCGTGTCCGGAGAAACTCAATAAAGGAAAAGAGGGACAGAACCACAAGCGACCCGAGCAAGGATATACATACTTCCTTCCAACTAAATATGGGGTAAATTTCTATAGGAGAGGTGATAAGTCCCTTTTCAATAAGAAGTTTTTCGCGTTGCTCCAATGCCTTGAATGGGTGAGGGAGCGATAAGGACACATAAATCGTCAGAGATAAAGCAAAGAGGAAGACAAATGCTATTAGAGCTTTCTCGGAAACTTTAATGTGCTTACCTTCTAAAACTTTCTTTTCTTTATAAAGAAGTGCTTGGGGTATCATAATCAAAGGACCATATATGTAACCCGCAGCGCCAACGAGCATAAAATGCCAGAAAAACCATCTAAAAGCGAGTTCTATTGTTTTCGTATCGTTGAGCATTCTCCCTGTAAGGATTTTTACGAGTTCCTTCCAGCTATTTACTGGCAGTATATAGGAAGAGACGATGTCTATACCCACCAAGGTGATACCTATGAGGAGGCCGAAATCGATACAAAATCTTAAAAGAGCGATTTTCCTGCTCGCTTTCATTCCATCATATCACAGCCCCCTCAATTCCAAGAAGGTATATGCTACTCTAACAACAGATAATTATCAACTTTCACTTCGTCCGTTTCGAGTAAACCTAAAGCTTTTAGCGGTTCAAGAATTCTCGGCTTTTTAAATGTCCCGTGGAGTTCAGTGAACTTCTTCAGCTTAAGGTCATATACAAGGCGAAAAGTCCCTTCCCATTCGGTATTTGAGCATTTAACTTCATACTCGGCTAATTCTTTATTGCCCTTCCTCTGAATGCCCAAGAACTTTACAGAAGCAAGAGGGGGTTTTATCCCATAGAATTTCGCGGGATATGGCTCCCACTCAATTTTTATCTCTTCCCCTTGTCTCATAGGAGGCAAATACAACCAAAATAGAGGCAATCTCGGATAGAGAAAATCGCTCGCTCTCTCCAGCAATTTTTCGCCCAATAGCGGCAATTCCTCCTTTTTAGGAGTTTTTCCTGGCACTGCTATAAACTCTTCCACCTCAAATAGACTCCTACCATTAATCCTGAAATTCTCACACATCATCTCGTATTTGACCTTGCACCCATTTATACCCTTAATCCTCAAAAGGTAATAATTCCGTCCATATGTGTTGCCATACCATAAAGGAGGTGTCCTCTGTTCCGCTGTAGCCTGGTTGGGAGAATATGGGATGATAATTTGTATTTCTCCTTGAGACCGGGGTAGCATCTTAAATATTTGTGGGTTAATTGGCAATGTGTAAGAATATTCATATTCCAAAATCTCCCCTGGCTTTATTTCCTCCTTAACTGGTCCTATGGAGCTTATCTGTTTGTCCATAGCGATTAGAGGTCCCGCTATGAAGACCTGCAAAGATAATATCAATAAAAAGGATAATCTTTTCATAAACTCTTCACCTCCTTTTTAAAAAATGACTTCCTCCATTTTAATTCTCAACGCAACTTATTTTGCACTAATAAGCTCGTTCTTTATCCATTCTTTCTTCAAATTCGATCCTTGCTTCTCCATCTCCTCTCTTATTTCTTTGGGCATATGCTCTGGCGGCGGGAGAAAGGGGGAAAATTCTCCCTCAATCTTTGTAAACTTCTTCAAATCGGGGTCGTAGTAAAGACGGAAGGTGCTTTGGGGGTCGGGTATATTGACCTTATATAAGACGAGCCTTCTGTTTCCTTCCTCGTAAACCCCCTCAAATGTGACAGTTGCATAAACTGGCGCTAATTTCATAAGAGATAGCGGCTTCCATTCAAGTTTTATCTCCTCTCCCAATTTCATCGGCGGAATGCGAAGCCAAAAAAATGGGTAAGCGAGGCGTCCACTCCATACCTCCTATGATTCTACCAGAAATTTTGCTTATTTCTTCTTCCTCAAGTTCCGTGGCGAAGGAAGTGTAAGGATACATCCCTTCCTCTACCACTTTTCCTTCTGGATAATGTTCTTCCTCCACTGTTTCTATCTCTTCAGGAGCTATTTTGGTTCCCGGTGTCCAAGAGGGCAACTCGCGCGATTGAACGAAAGGACATTTGTGGGTGCGCTTCTTTATAGGTCGCGATGGTTCATAGGAAACAGGGAAAATCCCGATGTTAGTAGGTATCATCTCTTGTTCCTCTACATCATATTCAACCGAGAGCTGGTCAACCTTCCTGATTTTAATCTCATATTCTCCTCGGGAGCTTATCCCGCCAACTTGTATGTAAACTTCAAGTAGCTTTCCAATATGGGCAGATAAGGGGCTCTCTTTTTCCTGAGATTGCTGGGAAGTTTCTTTTCCTTCCTTCACTTGCAAGGGTGAAAATTTTTCGGTTAAATAAAGAGGTAACGTTTCTTCAATTGCGGATATACTTTTGTTTAATTTTTTAAACAATTAAATCGCCTCTCTTTTTTAAATTATAACCGTATATCAGCAATTCGTCAAATCCTTTTTATTAAAATTATAATTC
>Ga0080004_1113791_pt1 | contig 20613 bp, 17 predicted proteins | sample WasSprMetagenome_FD_69207 | JGI IMG/M metagenome (GOLD analysis project Ga0080004, IMG submission 69207) | Sulfidic aquatic microbial communities from Washburn Spring, Yellowstone National Park, USA - WS (SPADES assembly) (version 2) | ecosystem: Environmental > Aquatic > Thermal springs > Hot...
GCCCCTGTCCCCCGTTGTTGTTTTCCCTCGCCCCTGACCCCTCGCCCAGTTTCGGGAGGGGGGAACTGAGTGCTCCCTTCTCCCTTGGATGGGAGAAGGGCCGGGGATGAGGGGGTGGTGTATGCTTCCCTCACCCTTGGCCCCTCGCCTGAAACAGGAAAGAAGCCAGGGATAAGAAACAGCGGCGCGGCAGAAAGGAGAGAGTAACACCAGCAAAGAAAAGGCCGGATAGCCCCGCCGCACGGCAGAGCCTCCGGCCGCTTGCAAGCAGTTTCCCGATACCTCAGCGGACTACCAGCGTCCTCGTCATTGTGCCGGTGCCGCCGCTTATCTGAGACATAACGCGCATAACCACCGGACGGTTGCCCACGCCGGCCATGGCAGACCTGTAATCCGAGATATTCTGAATCACACGCCCGTTCACCTTCAGGATGATGTCTCCGGCGGTGATTCCAGCGTCGGTGGCGCGCCCGTCCGGGCTAACGCGGGTTACCACAACCCCGCCGGGAATTCCAAAGCGCTCTTTCTCTTCAGCGGTGAGGTTGCGCACCGAAAGCCCAAGAACATCCGGCCTTGTTGTTTCGGACGGCCGCTCGGGCTGAACTTCCTCGCGGTATCTACCCTCGCGGATTCGGCGCTGCAGCTCCTCCTCAGAAGGCCGCTTCTCGGTTACAACGGTTACGGTCATCTCCTTCTTGTTCCGCACCAGCTTCACCTGCACCTTTTCGCCCGGAGGTGTGCTGGTAACCGCGTCTTCCAGGTCGCTGAAGTTGCGTATGGGCTTATCACCCCACTGAATGATCACATCCTCGGCCTGGATTCCGGCTTTATCCGCAGGGCCTCCGGGAGTTACGCGGTCCACCAGCGCGCCGGCCTTAACGCCGTAGTATTCGGCAAGCTCTGGCGAAAGCTCCCGGTTGCTGGATGCGGTTTCCACGCCAAGCCAACCCCTCGTAACCGTGCCCGTCTTGATGAGCGAATCCAGAACGGCCTTGGCGGTGTTTATCGGTATGGCAAACCCAATGCCAACAGAAACTCCTATGGGCGACGCTATGGCAGTGTTGATTCCGATGACGCGGCCCTGAATATCCACCAACGGGCCTCCGCTGTTACCGGGGTTGATGGAAGCATCCGTTTGAATCATATCCCTGTAGCTTCGGATGCCCTGAACGCCGTTAACTTCGCGGTTCTTCGCGCTGACCACACCCACTGTAAGCGTCTGCCCGACACCGAGGGGGTTTCCAATGGCAATGGCCCACTGCCCAACGCGCACCGTGCTCGAATCGCCAAGTTTGGCCACGCGGTTGGGCGGCACAGGCTGGTCAAGGGTGACCTTCAAAACGGCTATGTCGGTTTTGGCGTCGGTGCCGACGATGGTTGCCGGGAACTCGTTCTTCTCGTCATCTCCAAAGCGCACCTTTACCTTAGATGCGCCGCCAACCACATGCTCGTTTGTTAGGATGTACGCCGTTTTCCCTTCCGCGCGAACTATGAACCCAGAACCGGAACTTCGATCCACAAATGGCTCCGGTTCCATTTCAAACTGCTCAAATCTTCTGAAAAAGTCTCGGAACGGAGCAAAGAATTCATCGTCGGGGAACCTGAAGAAGAAGCGCCTGGAGCGCGACTCGCTTGGCTGTTCAACACGCGTTGCCTGTATGCTTACAACGGCGGGTTCCACTTCCTCCGCGATGGATTCAAACGCGCGCTCCATCTGAGACAGCGCAGAGCGGTCCACCGCCGACTGCGCCGCAACCGCGGGCTGTTGGCGTTCCATAGAGTTGCGTATAGATATCCCCAAAGCAAGGGATCCCAAAGCAAGAGCAAGCAGTACGATGCGACCTTCGGTGGTGCGAAGAAGCCTAAGCATATCCCACCTTACCTCCTGAATTTATGTAGAATTAGCTCGTTTATGACGGGCTTTACTGTATTTTCCCTATCTTTGGACGTACAGACGTGGGCATCTGTTTCTTTGTTACCCGCTTTTGGGAGATTTACAACATTCAACAAAGGCGTGCGGGCTCCGCAAAAGCAAGCCGAAAAAGACTTCAGACGGCGCGGCCGAAGCCGCACACCCGCTTTTAGCCGTAGGTACCGTACTCTTCCACCGCCTCGAAGAAGGCTAAAACGTTGGCCCACGGAACATCCGGTTCCAGCACGTGGGTTGGCGCCAGCACAAGCCCGGGTGCGAAGAGTTCTATCATCTCACGCACAGCTTCTTTCACATCCTGAGGAGTGCCGAACGGCATAACCGTTTGGGTGCCGATTGTGCCCCAAAAAGCCAGATGGTTTCCGTATTCGCGTTTGAGGGCTGGTAAATCCATGCACTCCGGTTGAACCGGATTTAACACGGTAACGCCGACCTCAATCAGGTCTGGGATGATGAGGCTTATGTCGCCGTCGCTGTGGTACCAGACGGGTATGTCGGGGCGCACGCTTCGGGCTGATTCGATAACGCGCGCCAACCTGGGCTTCAGAAAGCGCCGCCACACTTCCGGCCTCATCATGAGGCGGTCCTGCATGCCTACGTCGTCGCCGAGGCGTATCATGTCGACGCCGGCCTGTGCAAACCGGCGCGCCTTAAAGCAGTTATCGTTAGTTATGCGCTCCAGAACGGCTTCCACCACGGCCGGGTTCTCTATAAAATCTTGAAATATCCTCTCGAAGCCGATAAGCTGCCAGGCGGTTTCGAAGATGTGGCCAACGAAGCAGTCCACGAAGTAACCTTCCGAATGGAGGCGCTGCACCTCAGATTCCAGGTGGGCGTGGCGGTATTCCGGGGTAAAGTCCGGCCATGGGTATTTTTCGATTTCGGCAACCGTTGTGGCATTGCGAAGCGGAAAGACGTACCTGGCGAAATGGTAAAAGCTTCCGGGAACCGCACCGGTGCCGTACTCGCTGGTAACCTGTGCGCCCTCCGGGAGGTCCTTGTAGTAAGCCGAGAAGTCCGGCATCTCTTTGGGGCCGGCAAAACCAACCCCGCGCGGCTCCATACCGAAGTAGGCGGAAGGATCCGTACTTCCGGTTTCGCGTTTGAAGGTTTCGTAAAGAGCCGGGGTAAAACCGGCCTCTTTGGGGCATTTATCGGGCCACCTGCGGTTTATGGCGGCCAAAACCCTTTCGCGCGGCGTCAACGCTCTACCTCCTTCAAGCAAAACTTACCGCAAGCAGGCTTGTGGCTCACCTGCAGTTTTTAATTGCCTCCGCCCGCGGCATCCTCCTGCTCGTGCTGGGGTCTTTTCGCACCGTATGCGGCATCTTATCCAAAGTCTGGAGCCGATGGATGCCAATGGAGATGGTTGGGATGTTTCGTCCAGGAGATTGAGTGCGGAAACAGAGGGTGCTTCACCACCCGAGTCCTCTTTCTTACTCGCCTACTCGCTTCCCCCCTACTCCCCTACTCCCTTACTCCCTTACTCGCTCACTCCCTCACCCCTAGTTCCCCTCTTGGTTCGCCTTCATCCCCAACCCTTCTTCCACTTCGTGGATAAGGGAGCATTCGGTTCCCCTATCTTGGAGATGGGCCAGGGATAAGAGCGAGCATTCAAGCGCTTCATCGCTTTACGGTGCGGCTTTCCATTTCAGACGCAAGAGCGCGCGCCCGTCAAAATTCGAGACAGCTCCAGCACTTTTTCTAAAAGCTTCGCGTCCAAGGAATCTTCCTGAAGCTGTTTTTGCGGCAACGATAGAGGGGTACCCAAACACAGCGCCATCCCCGCCGCCCGAACTATCTTACCCAGCTCGCTCAGAGGCGGGTCTGGAATGCCTGCAACCCGCGCGCCCACCCTGAAGCAGGCTTCGAAATATTCAGACATGCCGCGCGCAGTGCCTTCCACATCCGCACAGGAAGCGCTTTCGGCCAAGACGCCCTCCGCAAGCGCAGTGGCCCCTCGCGCTATACTCATCATAACCTCGCGGTCGCCATCTGCAATGAAGGTGTCAAACACCCGTGCCAGAGCGTAGTCGGCAACCAGGATGTTGCTCAGCAGGTCGGCATGCTCCGCCGCGTGCTTCTGCGCCATCACGCTTCGCCACAGGACCTCCATGCCGCTTGCCAAGCGCGCTGCTCGCTCTGCATCCGCCGGTCCCAGGCCTGCCGAGAAAAGCACAATTCCCATACACAATGGAAGCCGCTCTCCGTCCACCGAAAGGGAGAACTCTTCTTCCAGAATGCCCATGGCCAAGCCGGCGGCGCGGTTCGAACTCTCGGGCAAAACCGAGGGGCTTATGGTTTTGGCGCAGAGTGCATCCAGGAGACTGGAACCGGTTTCGAGATTCTGCATGGCTATGGAGATGGAACTGTGGAGCTGGACACAGGGGGAAGCGGAGAGACTTTGGAGGCACCCCCTTGGCGCTCCTCCAGAAGGCGCCAAATGCCGTCCAAATCAACGTAGTTTTCCACCAGATGCTCCACCTGCGCAAGCTTCCGACGGTCTGTTGGACGCAGTTTAACAATCAGGTTGCTTATCTTGGTGGCAACCGAAAACGTATCATCGGGCACCAATATCACGGGAATGAAAGTCCGCTCTATCAGGCTCATAACCGTTGGATGTGGGCGCACTCCACAGGTTAGGACAATTCCGGAAACGCATTGTTCGCGCCCAATGCCCACCACACAGGAACTCATCGCGGCAAGTATTAAATCCTCGCGGTTGCCAGGGGTAATCAGCAGTACGTCTTTCCCGAAATAGCTGAGCGCCTCATGCGGCGGCATGGCGCCTATGACAATCCGCGACACCCTGTTGCGCAAACCCTGACCGCCGCTTAAAAGCTCTCCTTCCACGTCGGTGAGTATCTGTTCAACGGTTGGGCTTGAAAGAACATCATCGTAGGGGATTACACCCAGCAGTTTCAGGCCTTTTCGCTCCAACCCTTTGGTCGCGAACTCTTTCACCTTATCATACTTGTCCAAAGTCACTTTGTTAAGCACGCACCCCAGTATCTCCACTCCGGCCTGGTCGAAAGATGCCTTATTCAGCATAATTTCGTCGATTGGCCTGCCGATACCGCCGCATGACACAAGAAGCACAGGGGCGTCCAGAAGCTTGGCAACGTCGGCGTTGGCCATATCGAACACAGAACCCACTCCGGCGTGGCCGGTTCCCTCGATGATGGTTATGTCTGCGCCGGAGGAAACCTCCTGGTAGGCAGATAAAATCGCGTCAACCAACTCCTGCCTTCTCGGGTTCAGGATGTAATCCTCCGTAAAGCCGCGCGGAACGGCCACGGGGCTCATTGCCTCCAGGCTTCCTTCCAGGCCGCAAGCCTGTTTCATAAGAACCGCATCCTTATCTATTTTAGCACCATCAACCATCAGATAGTGCTGACCAACAGGCTTGATGTAACCAACCCTGTTCACGCGCTTTTTAAACGCCCGGATCAGCCCCAAAGAAACCACGGTTTTACCATCGTTCTGGCGCGTTGCTGCCACGTACAACCGCTTCATAATGAAATCTCCCATATCCACAGCCGGCATCCGCCGGGAAAGCTAAAACCGCTCCAGTATTATCTGCCTTTTAATCTCTTCTATGGCTTTTGTAACGTCTATGCCCCTTGGGCACGCTTCGGTGCAGTTGAAAATGGTCCTGCAGCGCCACACGCCGGACTTCTGAGCCAAGATTGCCAGCCTTTCTTCTGCGCCGCGGTCTCTGCTATCGAAAACGAAGCGGTGGGCTGCAACGATTGCCGCCGGCCCCAAGTATTCGCTGTTGTACCAAAAAACCGGGCAGGCGGTTGTGCACGCGCCGCACAGGATGCATTTCGTGGTATCGTCGAATCTTTCCCGTTCCTCCGGGCTTTGCAAGCGCTCTTTTTCGGGCGGGGGTTCATCGTTGATGAGGTAGGGCAAAACCTGGCGGTACTTTTCCAGGAAAGGCTCGATATCCACGATTAAATCCTTCAGCACTTTGAAGCCGCGGATCGGTTCCACAGAGATGCGCGGAGCCACATCCTGCACCAGCACCTTGCACGCCAAGCGGTTCACCCCGTTTATGCGCATTGCGTCCGAACCGCAGATGCCATGAGCGCACGACCTCCGGAAAGCCAGTGTTCCGTCTATTTTCCACTGCACGTACTGTAAGGCATCCAGCACGCGGTCTGTTGGGTCCATATCGAACTCATACTGCTCCCAATGGGGCCGCTTATCAACCTCCGGATTGTATCTTTTTATTCTCAGGGTTATCTTCATGGCGTTTTATCACCCCTAGTACTTGCGCTCTTTAGGCTCAAACCGGGTGATGCGCACCGGTTTGCTGGCCAGCTTAATGCCTCCATCCGCGAAGTACGCAAGAGAATGCTTAAGCCAGTTTGCATCATCCCGGACCGGGAAGTCTTCGCGGAAGTGCGCCCCTCGGCTCTCCTGACGGGCTATGGCGGTGGTAACTGTTACCTCGGCCAGGTCCAGCAAATATCCCAATTCCAAAACCTCCAGAAGCTCCATGTTGAACTGCTTGCCGCGGTCTGTAAGCTTTATGTTGCGGTGACAGCTCTGCAACTCTTGGATGGTGTGCAGAGCTTCCTGGAGGCCTTCGGCAGAGCGCAGGACCCCGCATTTTTCCATCATAACTGACTGCATGCGTTCTCTTATGGCATGTGCAGACTCCGTGCCGCTGCCGCTTCTGAAATGCTCGATTTCCTCACGCGCACGCGCTTCCGGCTCGTTCGGGAGAGGCGCGAAGTCCAGCTCTTGGAGGTCTTTCAGCATTTGCCTTCCGCCTCTTCGGCCGAACACGATAATATCCACAAGCGAGTTGGTGCCGAGGCGGTTGGCGCCGTGCACCGAGACACAAGCGCATTCCCCGGCAGCGTAGAGCCCGGGCAGAGGGGTGTTGTGCTCGTCTATAACCACACGCGCCTGGATGTCGGTGGGGATTCCGCCCATAGCGTAGTGGGCTGTGGGTTGAACAGGAATGGGCTTTTGCGTGGGGTCTATGCCCAGATAGGTCCTCACGAAGTCGGCAATATCCGGCAGTTTGCGCTCAATCACCTGCGGGTCCAAATGCGTAAGGTCCAGGTACACATAATCTTTGCCTTCCACGCCGCGCCCCTCACGGATTTCTTTGTAAATCACCTGCGAAATCATATCGCGCGGGGCCAAATCCTTCATCGTGGGCGCGTACTTCTCCATAAAGCGCTCTCCGAGGCCGTTGACAAGCACTCCGCCCTCGCCCCTTGCTCCCTCGGTAATCAAGATGCCTTTTTTGTAAATTCCCGTGGGATGGAACTGGAAGAACTCCATATCTTCAAGCGGCACTCCGCGCCTGAAAACCTGTGCAACACAGTCGCCGGTTAGGGTGTGGGCATTGCTTGTAACCTGATACATGCGGCCGAAGCCGCCGGTGGCCAGCATCACTGCTTTGGCGTGGAAGGTGTGCAGTTCGCCTGTTGCCAGCTCGATGGCCACCACCCCGCAACAGCGCCCGTTTTCGATGAGGATGTCCACCACGTGGAATTCGTTGTAGAACTTAACTCCGCGGCGTATGCACTGCTGAAATTCGGTTTGGAGAATCATATGCCCGGTGCGGTCCGCAGCGTAGCAAGACCGCCGCACAGGCCCCTGACCGAACTCCCTTGTGTGGCCGCCGAAGCGGCGCTGATCGATCTTTCCATCCGGCGTTCGGTTGAACGGAAGCCCCATGTGCTCGAGGAAGTAGACTACTTCCACGGCATCGGCGCACAAAACCTCCGCCGCATCTTGGTCCACCAAATAATCGCCGCCTTTGATGGTGTCAAACATGTGCCACTCCCAGGAGTCCGGCTCCGTGTTGCCGAGGGCGGCACCTATGCCTCCCTGTGCGGTGCCGGTGTGCGACCTCATCGGGTACAGCTTGCTGACAACCGCCACATCGACCTTGCCGGCCAACTGCAGCGCGGCCATCAAGCCGGCACCTCCGGCGCCAACAATCACTGCATCATGCCTATGGACCATGCTGCACCACCTCCATACCGCCGGCGCCAATAGGCACAAACGTGAGAATCGGCAAAAGTCCCATTATGATAACCACAAACAAAACCGCGCCAAGCGCAGTTACTGCCGCCAGGCGCCATTTTTTGCTTTGAACGTAGTCTTCGATTACGATGCGCAGTCCGTTGGTCCCGTGTAAAAGCGCCAGAAAGAGCATTGCGAAGTCCCAGGTGCGCCATATCGGGTTTCTGTACCTTTGGACCACGAAATCGTAATCGATTCTGTGCACGCCCGCTATCAAATGCATCACAGCGAGATGCCCCAAAACGAGCACTATCAAAAGGCCCCCGCTGATTCGCATGAAGAACCAAGAGAAAAGCTCAAATCCGCCGGCCGGCCTTGGTGTTCCCTGAAATCCATAGCGCATTTTCAGTCTCCTTAAATCAGCCTAGACAGCATCACATAAGCCACAGGGATGAACACCACTGCAACGATAACCAGCTCTGCATAGAACATGTGCTTCTGGATGGTGGTGGCTGGGGGAAAGAGGTTCACAATGATGATTCGGATTCCGTTAAGCGCGTGGAACAGCACGGCGGCAATCAATGCGATGGCGCCCAGTTCGAAAAGCGGATGTCGGTACAAAGCTATGACTGTGTTAAATACGTCCCTTCCCCACCCGATGAGGTAGATGTCAAAAACGTGGAGAAACAAAAACAAAGCGATTGCAACACCGGCGATTCTGTGAAAAAGCCAGGCCCACATGCCCTCGCCGCCTTTGTACATCGGCCTCCTCCCCAATTACGCGGTGCTGGGCAAGGTGTTCTTAAAAACCCAACCGCGGCGCGCAAAAGCGCCCGTGAGGATTATAGCACGCCGCTTTTGGTGAAACAACCTTAACCCCACTCTAACACTGTTGAGAAATTTGGCAAACACATTAAACCAAGTGGCACCGATTTAGTCAAGCCGACTAAGCATCCTCACGGGGTTTTTCAAAAGTGGATGGCTTGCTTGCCCTCACCCCTGGCCCCTCTCCCGTAAGCTTCACACGGGCGATGGGGAAGCGTGCGCTCCCTTCTCCCTTGGATGGGAGAAGAGCTGGGGATGAGGGCAACCTCAGAGAAAAGGGTTGGAAGGCGGTGCAAACACCAAGGAAAGGGGACCCAAAGCACCGCCTCCACTTCTTTTAAACTTCCGCAGGTGGTATAATGACCTCGGCGCCGGAACCTGGCGAAATCCCTTTCTCGCGTGGGGTGTTCCCGTAATGTCTGAAAAGCCAAAAACTCCTCCAACCACCCCCCATGATGTGGCCGCAGATATGTCCCAAGGGGGACGCCAAACACTCGCCGCTCTCCTGAAACACGCCACCACTTCCCTTGGGGCAACCCGCGGCTTCCTCGCTCTCGTCGACCACGAAACAGGAGAGCTGGTCATAGAATTCACAGAAGGCGAGGGGTGGACAGAGGAAAACCGCAAGCGCAGACTGCGCATCGGGCAGCAGGAGGGTCGCGGAATTACCGCATACGTGGCCGCCAGCGGTAAACCCTACCGCACGGGCAACGTCAGCAAAGATCCTTATTACCTGCCCTTCTTCGACGACGTGGTAAGCGAGCTGGCTGTGCCGCTTTTGGATTCGTTCGGCCGAGTCCTCGGCGTTATCAACCTGGAGTCCGATAAGGAAAACGCGTTTGGCGAATGCGAAGAACACCTTCTGCAGGCCATTGGAAGTCAGGCCGCCCTAACCATATGCATGGCCGACCACCAGATGCGCGAGCGCGCCATAATAGAGCTTGGCAACGAAATGGCCCTCACCGCTGATGCCGAGGCCCTCATGCAGAAGGTGGTTGAGACCGCTGCCAACATCCTGCGCGCGGAGGATTGTTCCGTTTTCCTCCTGGACCAAACCGGAAGCAAGCTGGTTTTGGTTGCCTCCCGCGGCCCGCTGGCCAATCTTGTGGGAATTGCCAGCTATCCCGTTGGTGAGGGATTAACCGGCTGGACCGCGGCGGAGGGCCGGCCCATCCGCACCGCCGATCCAAGGCAAGACCCGCGCTGGCGTGGCCTGCACTCTGAGTTCCCTCCTGATGAAATCGGTGCGCTTATGTCTGTTCCCATAAAAAGCCCCTCCGGCCTTTTGGGTGTGCTTAGGGTGGTCCGCCGCAAGCGCGCCGCCAGATACTTCCACCACGAGTTTACCGATGCGGATGAGGACCTGCTGGTTACCCTGGCCAACCAAATCGGGGTTGCGCTGGAGATCTCCAGACTTATGGAGCGCCTTGTGCAGAGCGAACGCATGGCCGCATGGGGCGAAATGTCCGCCAGATCCGCCCACATGATTGGCAATAAGGTGTTTGCCATAAAAGGCTATGTTAACGAGCTGGAATACGTACTGCGTAACTCCAATGTGAACATCCCCCAGCTCCCTCAGATTTTGGATGGGCTTAAGCGAAATGTGTTCAGCGTTGAAGAGATCCTTCTGGAGTTCCGAGACTTCTTAAAAGCCACCCACCTTCAGCTTGGCCCGGTAAACATCAACGAGGTTATCCTCAGGTCCCTTCGGGAGGGGGTTCCCAAAGACTCCGGGCTTCAAGTTGTTGCGGATCTCGCGGAAGACCTTCCAACCATTCAGGGAGATGCAGAAAAGCTCGACAGGTGCTTCACAGAGCTTATCGAAAACGCGGCAAAAGCCCAGCCAAACGGCGGAATGCTGAAGGTTTCCACGCGCCTGGCGTCTAATGAAGAGATTGCTCGAATGAAGTGCAGGGGATCTGGCCCTGTCATTAGGGTGGAATTTGCGGACGCAGGTCCCGGCGTTCCTGTTCAGGACAAGAAGCGAATTTTCGACCCGTTCTTCACCACCCGCTCTAAGGGGATGGGCTTGGGCTTGTCCATAGTGAAGGGCATCGTGGAAGCACACCGCGGTGTCATCGTGGAAGATGGGGAACCCGGCGCCGGCGCCAGGTTTGTGATTTTGCTTCCGGCGTCTTCGGAAGTTTCCTGCCACCAATAGGGGGTTCGGCTAACTAATGAGCAGAGTTTTGGTTGTGGACGACGAAGAAGAAGTGAGGGAGGCCGTAAAGCGGCGTTTGGAGCGCGAGGGATACGAAGTGGTTGCGGCTGGCAGTCACGCCGAGGCAAGGGAGATTCTGAGAAAGGCACGGCCAACTTTCGACGTTGTGGTAACCGATATGGTTATGGAATCTCCGGACAGCGGTGCCCAAGTTCTTCAGGACGCCGTGGCGCAAGACATCTTCACCGAAGTAATCATTTTAACCGCTTACGGCAACGTGGCCGACGCAGTGGAGTGCATGAAACGCGGGGCGTTCGACTATGTGGAGAAAAATATCCCCGGCGTTGACGTTTACGACCTGCTGGCCATAAAAGTGGGGCAGGCTATGGAGCGGAGGCGCACATCCTTGAGCACAATACGCCGTCTGGAGGCCCTGGGGATGTACGGCCGTGAAAAAACCTGACTGCCGGCGAGAAGTGCACCGGCTTGTTCCGCGGCTGGTTTCTCTGGCTCTTCATTCGCGGGCTTTCCAAGCCCCTGCTCCGTGTGTAAAGCAAACTTTCGCAATTCGGAGGGGTTCAACATGAAAAAAGCAATCAACCACTGGGCTTTTCCGGGAAACCTCAGCTTGTCGGATGCTTGCCGACAAGCCGCAGAAGCCGGCTTCGACGCTATAGAGCTTAACATGGCGTCGGAGGGGATTTTAACTCCCTACATGGATGAAACGCAGGTCAAAGAGCTTCTGAAAACAGTCTCTCAGCACGGTCTGGCTGTGTGCAGTGTGTGCACCGGCATGCTGTGGCAAACGCCGCTCACAAGCCCGGACCCGCACGTCGTTTCACGCGCCATCGAGGCGATTACGGCGCAGATGCGCGCTGCCGCCTGGCTCGGCGCCGATACAATTCTCGTCGTTCCCGGCTTGGTGGATGCCAACACTCCTTACGACCAGGCCTACCAACGCGCCAAAGATGCCATCAGCAAATTGGTTCCGGAAGCGGAGCGCTTGAAAGTCTCAATCGGCATAGAAAACGTGTGGAACAAATTCCTCCTGAGCCCCCTTGAAATGCGTGACTTTATAGACTCCTTCGGCAGTGAGTACGTGGGCGCGTACTTCGATGTGGGGAACATCGTGGCATACGGCTTCCCAGAGCAGTGGATACGCATCCTGGGTCCAAGACTGCGCAAAATCCATCTTAAGGACTTTAAAACCAGCGTTGGCAACATCCACGGCTTCTGCAACTTGCTGGAAGGCGATGTGAACTGGCCCGCCGTGCGCGCCGCTCTGGAGGAAGTTGGCTACAACGATTACGTGGTGGCCGAGGTCGGCGCTTACCGCCATTATCCAGACCAAATGATTCGCGATACTGCCGCGGCAATCGACCGGTGGCTTAAATAACCGCGGTATCTTTCTAAGAAGGGGGTGTTGAGCCGTGCTGAAAGTTGGCTTAATCGGCGCCGGCACAATGGGCAGAACGCACGGAAGCGCTTACAAGCAGATGCCCGATGTACAGCTTATCGGCGTGTGCGATGTGGGACCTGTGGAGCCAAAAACCTTTGCAGAGGAACTGCAAACACGCTCATTCCCTTCAGTGGAGGCGATGCTGGATGCAGGCCCTCAGGTGGTTGACATCTGCGTGCCGACGCCTTGGCACAAAGAATGCGCCCTTGCCGCCGCAAAAGCTGGCTGTCACGTAATCTGCGAGAAACCGCTGGCGCGCACGCTTGAAGACGCCCGTGAAATCATCACCGCGTGCGAAACTGCCGGGGTCAAGCTCTTTCCGGCCCATGTTCTCCGCTTCTTCCCGCAGTATGCAACGGCCAAGCAGTTGATAGACAACGGCGCGATCGGCAAGCCCGCGGCGGTGCGCACATTCCGCGGCGACGGCTTCCCGCAAGGCTTCAACGATTGGTATGCCGACTTCGAAAAGAGCGGGGGCCTGGTGCTGGATATGATTATTCACGACTTCGACTGGCTTCGGTGGTGCTTCGGTCCAGTGGAAAGAGTCTTCGCAAAAGGGCTTGCCGCCCGCGTTCACGAGCACAGGGATTACGCTCTTGTGACTCTTAGGATGCGCTCCGGGCCCATCGCGCATGTGGAAGGCACCTGGACCCACCCAGGCGGCTTTGAAGCAAAGCTCGAGGTTGTTGGCGATGCCGGCATGATAGAGTTCGCGGGCAGTGCCACCGATCCTGTGCACCTTCGCCTGCGCACAGAGGCCGGCGGTCCGGGCGGCGTTCCCGTTCCGGAAAGCCCGCTGGAGGTTGATCCCTACTTCGCCGAGCTTCGCCATTTTCTTGACTGCCTGCAGTCCGGCGCGGAACCGATTGTTACACCGGAAGACGGCTACCGCGCTCTGGAGATCTCACTGGCGGCCCTGGAATCCATACAAACGGGGCGGGTGGTTACGCTGTCGGAGTAAGGAGGGAGGCCAAAATGGTGCGCATAGGTATGATGAGCTTCGCGCATATGCATGCCGGCAGTTACGCCGCATGTTTGAACAGCCTGCCGAACGCGCAAATCGTGGGAATTGCGGACGACGACGAAGCTAGGGGCCGCGAGATGGCTTCGCGCTTCAACACCCAATATTTCCCAAGCTACGAGGCCCTGCTTTCAGCCGGCATCGATGCGGTGGTTATCTGCAGTGAAAACGCCCGCCACAAGGATATGACCCTAATGGCTGCATCGGCCGGGAAACATGTGCTGTGTGAAAAGCCGCTGGCAACCAACGTTATAGATGCCATGGCTATGATATCGGCGTGCAAAAAAGCGGGCGTTCAGCTTATGACGGCGTTCCCGTGCCGCTTCCACCCAGCCATGCAGAGGGTGAAAGCCATGGTGGAAAGCGGAAAAATCGGCCGCATCCTGGCCATTAGGGGAACAAACCGCGGTCGGAATCCAGGCGGTTGGTTCACCCAGCTTGAAAAGAGCGGCGGCGGAGCTGTGATGGACCACACCGTCCACGTAACCGATCTGATGCGCTGGCTTACCGGCGCCGAAGTGGTGCAGGTGTACGCCGAAATAGACAACCTCATCAACCACGCTGACTTCGATGACGTGGGCTTTCTAACGCTGGAGCTGAGCGATGGGACATTCGGCACGCTGGATTCCAGTTGGTCGCGCCCCAAAACGTATCCGTTCTGGGGGGATGTGACTCTGGAGATAGTTGGCGAAGACGGCGTTATCTCCATGGATATGTTCTCGCAGAACCTGGTTTTGTATTCAGATACCCAGGGCGCTATCTCGTGGATTAACTGGGGCAGTAACATGGACCTGGGTCTTACCCGCGCGTTCGTGAACGCGGTGGAAAGCGGCACACCCGTGCCAATCACAGGCGAGGACGGTTTGAAAGCTGTCGAGGTGGTGCAGGCGGCATACCGCTCGGCGGACCGCAAAGAGCCGGTGAAGCTGCCGCTGGAAGTGTAAATCTAAAAAGGTGCCCCAAGCTGGCTGGCAACAGGGGCACCTTGGTTGGATTTCGGCATTGGCAAAGGGCTTAACTCTTAGGGATGCCGTTCACGGCGATATAACTCTCACGGCGCTGGAAGTTGAGGTCATCGATACGCCGGAGTTCCAGCGCCTGAGGGGCATCAAACAGTTGGGTGCGGCCTATCTGGTTTACCCAACCGCCCTCCACACCCGCTTCGAACATTCCATCGGGAGCTGCCATCTGGCCGGCCGCATCCTGGAAGCCGTAAACGCCAACCCCAATTCGGAGCGGAAGGTAAGCGCCGACGAAGCCCAAATCATCCGCCTTGCCGCACTGCTTCACGATATCTCCCATGTGCCGTTCGGCCACACCTTCGAAGACGAGCGCAAGCTTTGGCCCCGCCACGATGAAAGCGGCCGCGCCCGCCATTTCCTAACCAATCCGGATTCCGCGATAGCTCGCGTCCTCGAGCGCCACGGGGTGCGTGATGCCGTGTACGCGCTGGTCTGCCACTCGGACGCCCAAGCCGGAGAGGCTGTTAATGCCGTAAAAGAGCTCCTTCCGTTTGGACGCCAGGTTGTCTCGGGAACCGTGTGCGCCGACTTGCTTGACTACCTGAAGCGCGATGTCACCTTCACCGGCCTGCGGATGGATTACGACGAGCGCATCTACAAACACTTTTTGGTGGCGGACGGACAGCTCTCGATCCACCTGGAGAAGAACGGCGTCCTGCGCGACGACCTGCTTTCCGAAGTGATGAATCTGCTTAGGCTTAGGTACACCCTCACAGAGCGTGTTTACTTCCACCACACCAAAGCCGCGGCCGGAGCTATGCTTTCCAAAGCGGTGGAAAGCGCGGAAGGTTTGGAAGAACGCCACCTGTGGAACATGACGGATTTCGAGTTTCTCTCTGCTCTGCGAACGCGCTTCGGGTCTGAAATCTCGGTAAAGCTTGTTGAAGCCTTTCTATCGCGCAGGCTTTACAAGCGCGCTTACCTCCTCGGGCACGACTTGGCACGCGCGCGTGGAATCCAACGCTCCCTCGTGAAAAGATACCGAGCATCTCCCTCGGAGCGCGCCGGCACGGAGGAAGAGATAGAGAAAAAGTGCGGTCTGCCGCCGGGAAGCGTCATCATTTACTGCCCGGGTGATGATATGTCGCTCAAGGAGGCCCAAGTGCCGGTGGTCCTGCCAGGAGAGGGCCCCGTGGCGCTGAACGACCGCCGAGCCAACCACCCGGCCTTGGGAGAGCTCCAAATCTTGGAAGATAGATACCGCCACCTGTGGCGCTTCTATGTGTTTATGGACCCTGCCCATCTGGATAAGCGGCCGCGGGTTGCAGAGGTATGCGCCGAAACCTTCGGCGAGCGCTCGGAGTTGAGCTTCCCGGATTCCAATACGGATTAAGCAGAGGCGCGGAAAGCTCTGGCTTTTCGGCCAAAAGCTACAAGGCTCAACCAGCTTTTGTGGTTTGCTAAACTCTTTGGACGCGAGTTTTTGCACGGAGGTGGGATTGTGCAAAGCTTCCTTCTTGCGGCTCTTCTGGCCTCCGGAGTTGTGGTTGGAGACCCATCTGGCGGCACCGAAACCGCGACTATTGGCAACAGCACCGTAAGCCTATCTTTCGCTTCCGGAAACAATCGGGCCAAACTTGCTTCCCTGCTGTGCCGCCCGACAGAAACAGAATTCGCGGCACAGCCCGCCGCAGATCTGTGGCTCATCGAAATGCGCGCCCCGGGAAGGGACCCAATCACTCTTAAAGCCGGCGATTTCTCCTCAACCGCCGCTCACCACACAGTCGGCCGGCGGGGCAGCCAAATCACCATCTCCTGGCCCGCGATCGATTTACCGAACGAACAGGGTGCCCTTTCCGTAACCGTTCGCGTTCTCGCACCCAGCAAATCCTCAGATATCGAATGGCGAATTCAGGTCGAAAACCGCTCCAAATCTTACGGCCTGTGGACGGTTCAGTTCCCCAGGATTCGCCTCAATGCGCCGGCTTCATCCAAGGCCGTTGTGCCTTGGGGTTGGGGCCGAGAGTTTCCCAATCCGGCCCGCACCTGCAGTTACCGCGGAGACTACCCCTCGCACAACGCGGTGCTTCAGATGGCCGCGCTCCACCTGGGTTCCTGCGGCCTTTACCTGGCCTGCCACGACCCTCTGGCCCAGCATAAGGAAATCATCCTCAGGGCGGATGATGGAGCGCTTCTCTTCGCCGTCACTCACTATCCCAAGCCGCTTTGCCAACCCGGCGAAGGGTATTCGCAGTCCTATCCAATCGTAACCTCCGCCTACTCAGGCGATTGGACATCCGCGGCTGTTAAATACCGCCTGTGGGTTGAAAGCACGCCCTGGATGCGTGCTGCAGATGCGGCCCGCAGGCGCAACACTCCAAACTGGCTTAAGCAAACGGCTTTGTGGTGCTGCACATTCGGAAGTCCCGAAGAGGTGGCGCCCAAAGTTATTTCCTTTGCCAAATACTTTGGCGTGCCCATTGCTTTCCACTGGTACGGCTGGCATGAAATACCCTTCGACGACCACTATCCGGAGTACTTCCCCGCCAAACCGGGCTTCAAAGAGGCTGTTAAGCGGCTTCAAGATGCCGGCGTTCGCGTAATGCCGTACATCAACGGCCGCATAGTAGACGCCCGCACCGACACTTGGAGGCGCGAAAACCTCACGCGCTTCACAGCCAAAGATGAAAACGGCAAAGAGTACATCGAGGTGTACGGCTCCAAGGTCCCGCTCACCGTGATGTGCCCCGCAACTCCTCACTGGCAGAACAAGGTAGCCGAAATAGTGGCAGAGCTTGTCGGAGAATACGGCGTTGATGCCGTTTACATTGACCAGGTGGCATCCGCCCCGGCCAAACCATGCCTCGATCCAACGCATCCCCATCCACCCGGCGGCGGTGATGTGTGGGCCCAGGGCTACCGCGCAATGCTGAGCGCCGTCCGCCAGCGAATCTTTGCCCTCAACCGCCAGGCCGCGCTTACCACCGAAGACGCCGCCGAACCCTGGTCGGACCTGTTCGACGCTTTCCTGATGTGCAACAGCACAACCGGCGGCTTGGTGCCTCTCTATCCGCTTGTTTACAGCGGACGCACGTTATACTTCGGCCGCTACTTCTTCGCGGAGGACTACCAAACTCCGGGGGCTTTTGCCACCAAGGCCGCCCAGATGTTCGTGTGGGGCGCACAGCTCGGCTGGCTCGATCCGTGGGTGATCGACCACCCAAAGGAGGCGGCATATCTGCGCGAGCTTGCCCGGGCACGTACCGCCGCCAACCGCTTCATGGCCTTGGGACAGATGCTTCCGTACCTGCAGGTTACAAGCGAAGCACCTCCAGTACGCACTAAGTGGTCCCTGTTTGGCACCAATTACAAAATAGAAATGCCAGCGGTTGTTGGTTCGCTTTGGAGAAGCCGCTCCGGAGAGCTTGCAGTGGTCCTGACAAACTGCTCTGAGCAAACAGCCGCCGCAGAGTGGAGGCTGGACCCCGGGTTTGTGAAAGGGCTTGCAAAAGGGCGGTGGATGCAAAGCGGATTATACGGCCTGTCTGCGGATTCGGTCCGGTTCAGCCTCAGTGAGCCGCAAAGGGTAAAACTTGCGCCGCTGAGCGCCGTGGTTTTTCGGCTGTGGCAGAATAGGTAGCGCTCTTGGCTTTTGGGGAAATTGAGCCGGCAGGCGGTTCATGCCAAGAAGCATTGACCTTCAATTGATAATCGCTGGCTTGTCAAAGCTCCTTGTTCTGCTGATTGGCGTTCCCGTTGCCTTTCTCCTCGGGTTGTGTGGTGCTGGCCCCTCCATCTTCGCCGTTTGATGCGGAGCCAAGGTCCAGCATCTCCAAGTTCCCGAGGTACTTAACGGTGGTCAACCTTGTGACGTTGCTCAGCTTCTTCACAAACTCTGCAATCTGCCGCCCCGACTGGGCTATGTTTCGCACCAGCTTAGCCTGCTTGGGGTCCAACTGGGCGGCTCCTCTCTCCAAAAGCTCTGCACCGCTTACCACGCCCACCAATGCGTTGTTGATTTGATGCGCCACGGTTATGGCCGTAAGAGTAACGCCGCGTAGCTGGGCCTCTTTCTCGCGGGATTGGATAAGCTGGCTGTTCCGCACCGCCAGCGCGGCATGCTCGGCAAATACCTTCAGTGCCTGGAGGGCTTCCGGCCGCAGGGGCTCTCTGCTGGTCATGTTGTCAACGGCCAAAACGCCTATCTTCTCGCCTCCGATCATCATCGGTGCGATGACGTTTGTATACCCCTCTTCCCTGTTGCTCAGCTCGCCGGAAAGGAGGGCGGCCACCATCGGATGATCCGTTCTGGACATGGGAACTCCCCAGCCCCGCTCATCGCGTATAGGACCGTCTTTAACCACACCAACCAAGCCGCGAAGCTCGTTCTTTTCGGGATCCAGAATCCACAGGCTGGCTCGATCAACCCCCAAAGTTTTGCGGACCTGAAGTATGAGATCCTTCCCCACATCAAACAGATCTCTGCCGGACATAACAGCCTGGCCGGCTTTAAACAGGCCGTCCAGCACCTGCTGGTACTGTTTTTCGCGCTCCTGCAGGTGCATATGCAAGCTTTCGTATCCCAGAACAGCCGCAATCACCGAGGCACACACGCGCAGTATCTTCATCTGGAAGGCCGTGGCTTCAACCCCGGTTGGGGTCGCGTCGGCGCTTACCAAACCGTAGGTTTTGCCGTTCCACCGCATCGCCGCGGCAAGGTGCACGCTTCCCTGACCAATGCGGGTGCGGCATTCGCCCAAGCCTGTTCGCCTTCTGGTTTGCAGAGCGGCGCTCTCTTTTCTGCCGTATATTAAATCCCCCAGGTAGCTCCAATCGTCTTTGGGAACGCTCAAAACGTGATTACCGTTTAAACGGCGGCCCGATGTGTTTACTGCATCCAGCAGTTTCAACTTCTCGGTGTTGGGGTCCCACTGCCACACCCCAACCGCACCAAGGCCCAAATCAAGTGCCAACTGTTCGAGGAGGCGGTGCACAACATCCTTGGTTTGTATTCTGGAAGAAACCTGCGAGAAGGCATCATCCACAACGTCAAGCACCTGCTTCTGGGGAGGCGTCCAAAGCAAGCAGGCTCGCGGCCGCCGACCGACAGTTACAGCAGTTGAGACGGTTATCAACAGCGGGAAGCAGGCGAGGCACAAAACGGCCGCCCTATCCGAAAGCAGTGGTCTCCCAAAACCCGCTTGAAATCGGGAAACCAGCCAGCATCCGGCGGTGGCAAAAGCCAAAATCCAGCAGATTATGGCAACCGTCCGACGGAAGCCCAAACTCATTAACCCTTCACCTCAAGACTCCGATTCGGATTGTTTGCGTGCAGGTGCAACCGACTTTATCAACGCGTCAAGCTCATCCATGTTGAAAGGCTTGGCGATAAACGGAGCACCCAACCGCTTCAGAATCTGATGCGAGCTTTGCGCTCCTGTATCCCCTGTTGAAAAGATCACCCGCTTTGCTATGTGCGGCTTTCTCTCCTGCAGTACGCGAAACAATACCTCCCCATCCATCACCGGCATTCTCAAATCGCACAGGATGGCGTCGTACTCTGTTTCGTTAATCTTCGCCAGTGCCTCGGCACCGTCGCGCGCCTCGTCTGGTTCGTAGCCCAAAGCCCTTATGACTTCGGTTGTTACGCTCAGCACTACTTCGTCGTCGTCCACAATCAAAACGCGAAGGGTTGGCGCCGAACCCGATTCACTGTGCGAATCCGCACCGCCGGAGCTGCCTTCGTCGCTCAGTTTGCCGCTCCCCAAAAGATTTTCCATGTATGGCCCGCCTCCTTTTGAATGAGTGGGCAGTATTTTCAATTTCGATATTTAACCGATTTTACCTCCGCAGCTCCGTTGAGAGACACACAACCTCAACCGCACCAAACAGATTTTACCCTATGAAACAAGCTAGCAGCCGCCAAGTTTATATCGACCGCAATACGCTTGGTCTAAACTACCGGAACCATATGAAGCCCCTGTTTAGTTATACACAACAAGAAGTTTTGGTAAACAAATCGTTTTGCCGAAACAAACGATGGCTGATTGAACCGGTAGTGTTACCTGCCCTCACCCCTTGCCCCTCTCCCGTAAGCTTCGCACGGGCGAGGGGGAGCTAACTCCCTTCTCCCTTGGATGGGAGAAGGGCTGGGAATGAGGGGGGTGGTGTATGTTTGCCCTCACCCCTTGCCCCTCTCCCAGCTTCGGGAGAGGGGAACCGTGTGCTCCCTTCTCCCTTGGCTGGGAGGAGGGCTGG
>Ga0080004_1128371_pt1 | contig 20611 bp, 16 predicted proteins | sample WasSprMetagenome_FD_69207 | JGI IMG/M metagenome (GOLD analysis project Ga0080004, IMG submission 69207) | Sulfidic aquatic microbial communities from Washburn Spring, Yellowstone National Park, USA - WS (SPADES assembly) (version 2) | ecosystem: Environmental > Aquatic > Thermal springs > Hot...
CAAATTTCCCTTTAATGAATTTTTCAATGACCCAAATGTTTGTTTTGCAATGTTCAGTAATTTCAGAAACAGTGACTTGGGATTTTTCTTCAGCTAAAGCCATGTAAGGTAAAATTTGGTCTGCCAAATATCTATCTAAACACGCCTGAGTTTTTTCTTCTTTTAACAATTCAATTGCTGCTTCTTTTCCAACATCTTCTGCTCTCTTTCCCAATTTTCCAAGATTATCCATACCCAAAATCGTGTTTTCAAATTTTGCGATTAAACAAACTTGACTGCCTGGCGATTGAGTATCGTAATATTCAATTTTTTCTTCAATCTGTAAATTCAATTTTCCTAAAATCTCTTTTATGCCAGCAACTTGTCTTTCTGCCACTTTTTTGCTTTTTAAAGATTGAGATGCACCAGAAATTATCAAAATTTTTTTAATTTCGCCCCTCTCCGTCAAATTTATTGGTTTTAATTTTGCCGGAAAAATTTTTGCTTTCAATCTTGCACCCCCTTCTGGATAATAACCCCTTTTTAAAATTTCAATTTCAACTTTGGCCTCCATTCTTTCCAAAATTTTTAAAAAAACATACCTAAAATGATCGATCGTTGGAGAAAAGAAAGTATCGGTTGCACCCCCTTCAAAATAAATCTCAATCGGTTTTTTTGCGAAAATACAGACAGGAATTAAAGTTTGCAAAATTAAGGTAATAGAACCTGCGGTTGGAATTTTCACTGTAATTTTCTCTTTTTTTATTTCCCCAGGATAAAATTTAATCTCAGTTGAATTTAAATAATCTCCCTCCAATCTTCCATTACAAAGCTCTGCCAAGGCCCTCAACCCTAATAGATGTTGAGTTTGAAGCCCTGGTTTTTCTCTTTTCTTTCTAATGTTAAAAATTCGACAGGGAATTTTTTTTATTGCTGACAAAGCAGTTGCTGTTCTCAAAATTTGACCCCCACCTTCAAGAAAACTTCCGTCAATTTCTATCATTTTAAATTTTAGCTTTTTTTAATACTAAAGAAAAATTTTGTCAATAAAAGGACTTGACAAGGTTTTTTTGAGGAGTAAAATTTTTGTATTATGGCAGAGAAAACCAAAAAGTTCACAGCAATTGTCTTGATGAAGACCCCCTCAATCTTTAGCGGGGGTTGAAGTTGTTTAAGAATTGAATTCAAATTTCAACCCCCGCAAAGATGCGGGGGGTTTTTGTTGGAACATGCCAAAGGGAAAATTTTACCTAACACAACAAGGATTGGAAAGATTGAAAAAAGAATATCAAATTTTAAAGAAAGTTGTTCAGGCAAAACTGAACGGAAAAGAAATTCCACCAGTTTTTGAATCAGAAGATATCAATCCTGAATTTTTGTCTTTACAAGAAGAAGTGGGTTTTTTGGAATCAAGGCTTAGGGATTTAGAATTTATTTTGAATAATGTTGAAATAATAAAACCACCTCCACCACAACTTCAGAATGTTGTAAATTTGGGAGCTACGGTTACCCTGGAAGTGAACGGTCAAATCCAAGAATTCCAGCTTGTTGGGAGTTTGGAGGCTAATCCCTCTTTGAGGAAAATTTCTGTAGAATCTCCTCTTGGTAAAGCCCTTTTGGGGAAGAAAGTTGGAGAAGAAGTTATCCTCCAATTTCCACAGAAAGTTGTTTACAAGATAACGAAAATAAGATATTTTGCTTGAGAAAAATTTTAAATTTTGTTAATTTAAACTATCGAAATTGGGCCCGTAGTTTAAAAGGGAAAATGGGACTCTCGCTCAGTCCAGTCGTGGGTTCGAATCCCACCGGGTCCAAAAAATGGAAAGAGAACTCAAAAAACTTTATCTTAGGTTTTTGAAATTTTTCAAAAAAGATTACTTTCTTAACGTAAGAAAATTTTCCACTTCTTTGAAAAACTTAAACATTCCCCGAAATGTTTTGGAAAAATTTTTTTCCAACTACGAAAAACCTCCTTTCCTTTTGTTTTTAAAAAATTTAAAAGACATTGTTTTTTCAAAAACCCCCTTCGATTTTATTTTGAAAAATTACGAGGAAGATTGGAGTTTGTGGCGTCACATTAAGTTTTTGGAAAAAGAAAGTTTGATAGAAATTAAAAAAGACGGGAAAATTAAGATTTTAAAAAAGAAGCTTTTTTCTTTAATTCCGAGACCGAAAGAAGAATGGGAGATAAAAGAAATTTTGGAAAAAAAGATGAAAAGAAAAATAAATCCTAAAGATTTTTCCCCAAACTTTTTCTTTGGCAATTTTTTCAAAGTAAAAAAAGAATTCGATCAAATGCCAATTTCTCAAAGTTCTGCAATTTTTTTGGTCAAAAAAATTTTAGATTATCTTCCGTTAAAAAAATTTTTTTTGTTCGTTGGCGATGATGATTTCATTTCTTTATATTTAACTTTAGTTGATCCAGAAATTCAAGTTTCAGTTTACGACATAGATGATGAAATTTTGGGGCTCATCAGAAAAATCAAAAAAAAGTTCAAATTAAAAATCGAAACAAAAAAAGTTGATATTGAAAAGGAAAAAAATTTGGAAAAAAAATTTATCGGTTTTTTGGCAAACCCAGTTTATACAGAAGATGGAGTGAAAGAATTTTTGATTTTTGGAAAGAAAAATCTTTCTCTGCAAGGTGGTTTTTGTTTTTTAGTTTTTGGCGATGAGGGGATTGGAAACAGAATTTTGTTTTTGGAAAAATTTTTCGCCAAAGAAAATCTGGTTACTCTTGAAAAGATAAACCAAAAAATTTATTATCCCCACATTCTGCTTTACGAAGAAGATAAAGAAATAAAAAGGAGGTTAAAAGAATTTTTTCCAGAAAAGCTTATAGAAAAATCGCCAAAGCTTGGAGCCACTCTTTATGTCTTCTTTTCTTTTCCATTCAAGCCAAAAAGGATAAAATTTAAAAGACCAATGTATGCTTATTTGTGAAAAACCAATTCCAGGAAAAAGAGAAAAATCCGTAAAACACTGTTTTTTTGCCAAAAAAATTATTTTGAGAAAGAAAACTAAATTCCACGAAGTTTTAATTTTTGAAAACCCACTTTACAAAAGAGTTTTTTTATTGAACGGAATTGTTCAGCTCTCTCAATTTGATGAATTCATCTATCATGAGATGATGGTTCATCCAGTTTTATTTTCCCATCCTTTTCCAAAAAAAATTTTAATTTTGGGCGGGGGAGATGGAGGGGTTTTGAGAGAAGTTTTAAAACACAAAGTAAAAAGTGTAGATTTAGTGGAAATTGATCGACAAATTATTGAAATTTCGAAAAAATACTTGAAGTTTTGTTGTAAAAATAGTTTTTCTGACAAAAGAGTTAAAATTTTCAATTTACCCGCTCAAAAATTCATTCAAAAAGTAAATAAAAAATACGAGATCATCATTTCAGATTGCACAAATTTTGGCGAAAAAATTTCGAAACCACTTTTTAGCTTAAATTTTTACAGCAAAATTTACGAAATTCTTTCTCCTTCTGGAATTTTTGTTACTTTAGGAAGTTCCTTTTTAGATTTTGAAAATATTTTGAAAGAAATTTTCAAAAAAATGAAGAAAATTTTTGAGAAAGTCTTTTGCATAAGATTTTGCGTTCCCTCTTTTCATTGTGGAGAATATGCCTTTTTAGTAGGATCAAAGAAAATCGATTTGTCAAAAGTTAATTTTAGTTTGTTGTGCAAAAAATACGAAAAATTACGAAAAAAACTGAAATATTATTCACCAGAAATTCACAAAAGCAGCTTTGTCTTACCAAAAATTTGGCAATTAAAATGAATGTCTTGATTTTAGGAAAAGGGAGAATAGGAAAAACAATCTTTCATCATTTAAAAAAACAAAGAATAAGAGCATTTTTTGAAGAAAAGAAAGTTAAAGAAGCTGATTTGATAGTCAATTGTTTACCGGGAAAAGTGGCCACCAAAGGTTTTAAATTGGCTTTTTTAAAAAACAAAGATTTAATAGATATTTCTGATGTGGATTTTGATTTTTATTTTAAAAGAAGAAAACAAATTGAGAAAAAGAAAATTTTAGTCATTCCAAATTGTGGATTTTGTCCAGGACTTTTGAATTTTATTTTAGCTTTTGAATTGAACAAAAAAGGAACTGAAAAAGTAGAAATTGTTGCTGGCAGTTTTTCGCCAAAAAAATTTTTCTTCCCTTTTTTGTGGTGCTTTGAAGATTTAATTTTGGAACACAAAATTCCCTCCTTTCAATTTTTATACAAAAAAAGGAAAAAATTTCCTCCTTTTTCAGGCTATCGTTTAGAAAAATTTTTAAAATTTGAAACAGAAAGTTATTTTGCCCCAAGTGGCTTGGAATATTTGCCAAAAAAATTAAAAATAAAAAATTTTACTTTCAGAGTTTTGAGGCCAAAAGGCTTTTTCCATTTTTTCAAATTTTTAGAAAGCTACGGACTTTTTGATGGAAAAGAAAAAGAAATTTTAAAAAAATTTTTGGAAAGGAAAAAAGAAGACAATTTTACTATGGCCAAAATAGAAATTTTTTTCCAAAAAAGAAAAATTAGCATTTTTTTAAAAAGCTTTTCTAGAAAAAATGAAAAATTCAATTCGATGCAGAAAATAACAAGTATTTTACCTCTTGCAATAATCAAGGAAATTTCATCTGGAGAATTTAAAGAAAAGGGATTAATTTTCCCAGAAGATTTGGCAAAAAAAGAAAAAATATCAAAAAAAATTATGAATTTCATAAAAAATCAAAATTTTTTATCTTTCGCAAAAAAAGTTGAAATTTTTTGATCTTTTTTGAATTTTGAGTTATTTTTTAAAAATGGAAAACAAAAACCTAAAGTATATCGATAAATTGATAAATATTGCTCTAAAAGAAGATCTCAAAAGAGAAGATATTACTTGTAAGCTTTTTATTCCGAAAGATTTAAAGGTTAAAGCTTTAATCTATTCTAAAGATGAAGGAGTAATTTGTGGTTTGGAAATTGCTAAAATGGTTTTTAAAAAATTGGATAGGAAAATTTCTTTCAAAAAATTTGTCAAAGACGGTGATGAAATAAAAAAAGGACAAAAAATTGCTTTAGTTGAAGGAAACGCAAGAAAAATATTGGCTGGTGAAAGAACAGCTTTAAATTTTCTACAACATCTTAGCGGAGTGGCTACTTTAACGAAAAAATATTCAAAGATCGCAAAAAAATTCAAAGTTAAAATTTTTGACACCAGAAAAACAATTCCAGGATTGAGAATTTTGCAAAAATACGCAGTTAGGGTTGGTGGCGGTAAAAATCATAGGTTTTCTCTTTCAGATCAAATTTTGATAAAAACAAATCACATTCGGGCAGTGGGAATAGAAGAGATTGTCAAAAGAATGAAAAACACAAAAAAGAAAATAGAAATTGAAGTTAGCAATTTGAAAGAACTTAAACAGGTTTTGAAAGCAAAGCCAGAAATTGTGATGTTAGACAATTTTAAAATTCCTGAAATAAAAAAAGCTATTAAGTTAATTAAAAACAAATGCGAAATTGAAGTCTCTGGAAAAGTCAATCTCAAAAATTTTAAAAATATTGCTAAATTAAAAATAAACAGAATTTCCATAGGTCAAATTACACATTCAGCAAAGGCTCTTGATTTAGCTTTAAGAATAATCTCTAAAGCATGAAATACCAATTTTCGAAAATAGAGAAAAAGTGGCAAAAAAATTGGGAAAAAAAGAAAATTTACAAAACAAAAGATGTTTCCAAAAAACCAAAATTTTATTGTTTGGATATGTTTCCCTATCCTTCAGGAGCAGGGCTTCATGTTGGGCATTTGAGAGGATACATTGCAACAGATGTCATCTCGAGAATGAAAATGATGCAAGGATATAACGTTTTGCACCCAATGGGCTGGGATGCCTTCGGATTGCCGGCAGAAAATTATGCAATAGCCCACAAAATTCATCCTGAAATTGCAGTAAAAAGGAATATTAAAAATTTTAAAAAACAACTTTCAAAAGTTGGTTTTACTTACGATTGGGAAAGGGAAATTAACACAACTGACCCTGATTATTACAAATTTACCCAATGGATATTTTTACAACTTTTTAAAGCAGGCTTAGTTTATGAAAGTTTTGAACCAATAAATTGGTGTCCTTCTTGTAAAACTGGTTTGGCAAACGAAGATTTAGAAAAGGGAAGGTGCGAAAGGTGCGGATCTAAAGTTGAAAAAAAGCCACTTAGGCAATGGGTAATAAAAATTACAAAATATGCTGATAGACTTTTGGAAGATTTGAAATATTTGAATTGGCCAGTGCACATAATAAAAATGCAAAAAGATTGGATTGGAAAATCAGAAGGGGTCGAGTTTGAAATGAAAATTTTTAAGGGAAATGAAGAATTGAAAGAAAAAATTAGAATTTTCACAACAAGAATTGATACTGTTTTTGGAATGACCTATGTTGTTTTGGCTCCAGAAAATAAAATTTTAGAAAAATTAAAAGAAAAAATTGAAAATTGGGAAGAAATTGAAAAATACAAAAAAGAAGTTGAAGCAAAATTGGCAGAAGAAAGAGAAAAAGAAAAAACTGGAATAAAAATAGAAGGAATTTTAGCTGAAAATCCTTTCAACAAAGAAAAAGTTCCTATTTTTGTTTCAGAATATGTTTTGGCAGAATATGCCACAGGTTCTATAATGGCAGTTCCTGCCCATGATAAAAGAGATTTTGATTTTGCAAAAAAATTTAATTTGCCAATAAAGAAAGTGATAGAAGGAGGGCAAAAAGAAGGAGAATGCTATGAAGGAGAAGGAATTTTGATAAATTCTGGAGAGTTTTCAGGGCTTTCTTCAAAAGAGGCAAAAGAAAAAATGGCAAATTGGTTGAAAGAAAGAAAAATTGGAGGAAAAAAGATTTACTACAAAATCAGAGATTGGGTTTTTGCAAGGCAAAGATACTGGGGAGAACCTTTTCCTTTAGTTTTTTGCGAAAATTGTAAAAAGAGAATTTTAGAAGGAAATTATAAAAAAGGAGAGTTTAATAAAGGAGAGTTATTGAATCCTGGTTGGGTTTGCGTTCCAGAAAAAGATCTTCCAGTAAAACTTCCAAAAGTAAAATATTACGAACCCACAGGAACTGGAGAATCACCTTTGGCAAAAATTGAAAAATGGGTAAAGACAAAGTGTCCAAAATGTGGTTCTCTTGCAAAAAGAGAGACAAACACAATGCCTCAATGGGCAGGATCTTGCTGGTATTATTTGAGGTACATTGATCCAAAAAACGAAAAAGAATTGGTTTCAAAGAAAAAAGAAAAATATTGGATGCCAGTTGATTTGTATGTTGGAGGAGCAGAACATGCAACAAGACATTTGATCTATGCAAGATTTTGGCACAAATTTTTGTATGACATTGGAGTAGTTTCCACTAAAGAACCATTCTTGAAGCTAAAATCAGTTGGTGTAATTTTGGGACCCGATAAAAGAAAAATGTCAAAAAGATACGGAAATGTGATTAACCCAGAGGATATTTGCAAAAAATTTGGAGCAGATTCTCTAAGAGTTTATGAAATGTTCATGGGACCTTTTGATCAAGAAATTGCTTGGCAAGAAAAAGGAGTTGTTGGAGCAAAAAGATTTTTGGAAAGGATTTGGAGGTTGAAAGAGAAAGTTGAAAAAACGAAAACAAAAAAAGAAAGAATCTTGAAAATTTTACACAAAACAATAAAAAAAGTTACAGAAGATATTGAAAATTTTAAATTCAATACTGCAATTTCTCAATTGATGATTTGTGCAAACGAGTTAGAAAAGGAAGAAAAAATTCAAAAAGAAATTTTCGAAAATTTTTTGAAAATTTTGGCACCTTTTGCTCCCCACATTTCAGAAGAAATTTGGCAGATTTTGGGAAAAAAACAATCGATATTTTTGAGCTCCTGGCCAAGATGGGATGAAAAGTTGATAGAAGAAGAAAAAATTGTTCTTTTAATCCAAGTTGATGGAAAAGTCAGAGATAAAATTGAGGTTAAAGCAGACATTTCAGAAAAAGAGGCAAAAGAGTTAGCTCTTTCTCTCGAAAAAATAAAAAAGTGGGTTGAGGGAAAAGAAATCAAAAAAATTATCTTTGTGCCCAAAAAATTAATCAACATAGTTTTAAAATGAAAGAAATAATTTTTGATTTTCCAAAACAATTCAAAATAGGTTTTGAACTTGGACAAAAAATTGGAAAAATTGAGAAAAAAATCGATAAAGTGATAATTTGTGGTCTTGGTGGTTCTGCTTTATCAGGAAGTTTATTGCAACTTTTTGCAAGACAGTTAAATTTCAATTTTAAAAACTTTTTTGTTCACAGGAATTACAATTTGCCAAATTATGCTAAAAAAAATTCTCTCATTTTTACAATATCCTATTCTGGAGATACCGAAGAAACAATTTCTTCTCTAAAAGAAGCAATTTCAAGGAAGATGAAAGTAATTGCCATTTCCTCTGGTGGGGAAATGGAAAAAATTTGCAAAAAGTTAAAAACTCCTTTCATTAAAGTTCCAAGTGGAATTCAACCGAGGATGGCTTTGGGTTATTTGTTTTCCTCTCTTTTTTCAGCTTTGATGAAATTAAAATTAGTACCCGATTTTAAAAAAGAGATTTTGAGCTTGGAAAAAAAATTAAAACCAAAAGAACTTGAAAAAGAAGGTGAAAAAATTGCCAAATTTTTGATTTCTAAAATCCCTTTGATTTATTCTTCTTTAAATTACAAAGAATTGGCTAGAATTTGGAAAACAAACTTTAACGAAAACTCAAAAATTCCAGCATTTTTTAATTATTTTCCGGAATTGAATCATAACGAAATGACGGGGATAGGAGAAGCAAACAAAAAATACAGGAAAATTTTTAGGGTGATAATTTTGAGAGATGAAAAAGATTATTCCAAAAACAAAAAAAGAATGGAAATTTTGGCTAAAATTTTCAAAAAAAGGGGAATACAAAGCAAATTTTTGGATTTGAAAGGGAAAAATGTTTTTGAGAAAGTTTTTTCTTCTGTTATTTTGTCTCTTTTTTCTTCTTATTATTTAGCAAAATTTCAAAACGTAGATCCTTTACCAGTAAAATTGGTTGAGGAATTCAAAAAAATTATGAAAAGTAGTAAAATAATTTGATTTGGCATGGAAGAAAAAATTTTACAAAAACAAAAAAGAAAATTTGTTTTGCTGGCTAACGAAGCAGTTGTTAGAGGAGCGATAGAGGCAAAAGTGGATTTTGTTTCCACCTATCCTGGCACTCCAGCTTCTGAAATTGGAAATACCTTTTACAAAATCAAGGAAATTTTAAAAAAAACAAACCCTAAATTTCATTTTGAGTTTTCAACAAACGAAAAAGTAGCCATGGAAGCTGCAGCTGGTGCTGCAATTTCTGGCTTTAAATCTCTGGTTGCAATGAAAAATTTTGGTTTGAACGTAGCTTCGGATTTTTTGCACACTTTAATGTATTCTGGAATTGAAGGTTCGATGGTAATTTTTGTGGCTGACGATCCTTCCTGCTGGAGTTCTGCTCAATCTGAGCAAAACACAAGGTTTTATTGTTTGATGGCCCACATTCCAACTTTAGAGCCTTCCACTCCCCAAGAATTCAAAGATTTTACGAAATTTGCTTTTTTGCTTTCTGAAAAATTCAAAATCCCAGTAATGATAAGATCAACCACAAGAGCTTCCCATCAATCAGGACCAGTACTTTTTGGTGAAATTTCAAATTCAAAGTTAAAATTTCAAAAGTTTATTAAAGATTCGAAAAAATTTTCAACGATGCCTCCTAGGGTTTTGGAAATGAAAAAGGAGTTGTTTGAAAAAATTGAGGAGATAAAAAAAGAGAGCGAAAATTCTAATTTGAACAAAATAATTTACGGAAATTCAAAAGAAAAAGTAGGAATTTTGACTTCTGGAATTTCCTTTTCTTATTCGGTGGAAGCGTTAAAAAAGTTGAATTTGAAATTGCCAGTTTTAAAATTGGGATTTGTTTATCCATTGCCAGAAAAGAAAATTTTAAAATTTTTGCGAAAATTAAAAAAAGTTTTGGTTGTTGAAGAGTTAGAATCTTATCTTGAAAGAGAAATTTCGATTTTGGCAAAAAAAGAAAATTTAAAAGTTGAAATTTTAGGAAAAGGAAAAGAAATTGAAGGTGGAAGAATTTGGAAAGAAAGAAAAGCAATTTTGCCACAAATTGGCGAGTTAAAGCCAGAATATGTTGAAATTGCAATCTCAAAAATTTTAAAAAGAAAAACTTCTTTTGATTATGAATTGCATTTTAAAAAATTCGAGAAAATAAAAATACCCCAAAGATCACCGATTTTATGTCCAGGATGCCCTTACTGGTCAGTAATTAATGCCATCAAAAAAGTTGTTAATCTTCAAGATATAATTTTTGGTGGAGAAATTGGTTGCTACATGCTTTTTTCTCATAAAGTCATCGATCTCCAAGATTATCTTTATTGCATGGGTTCTTCAATAAGTGTGGCTCATGGAATTTCAAAGGCAACAAAACAAAAAGTCATTGCATTCGTTGGAGATTCTTCATTTTTCCATGCATCAATTCCTGCTCTTATCAACACAGTTTTTAATCAATCTAATCCTCTAATAATCATTCTCGAAAATCAAACTACAGCAATGACAGGCCACCAACCCCATCCCGGGGTAGGGGATGGAGAACCAATAAAGATTGAAGAAGTTATTAGGGCTTGCAGAGTAAAAAATGTTAAAGTAATAGATCCTGTTGAAAATCAAAAAGAATTTGAAGACGCTCTCAGAGAGTTTTTAAAAAAACAGGAAGTTTCAGTAATTATTGCAAGGCATCTTTGCGCTTTGTTGGAAAAAAAGAAAAAAACATGAAAGAAAATTTTAATTTAGTAATAGTTGGAGTTGGAGGGCAAGGACAAATCACTTTGTTAAGAATTTTACAGGAAGCTGCTTTAATTGAAAAAAAAGATTTCAAAGGATCAGAACTTCACGGTTTATCTCAAAGAGGGGGTTCTGTTGAAGTTCATTTTAGAATGGGTAAAAATGTATTTTCTCCTTTGATTTCTCAAGGAGATGCAGATTTGATATTAGCTCTTGAAATGCAAGAATCTTTAAGGTCTCTTTATTATGCATCGTCAAAAACTCAATTTTTAATAAACGATTTAATAATTCCTATTCCTGGAGAAAAAGTTGCTGAAAGAGAAGAAACTTTAAATTGTTTGAAAATTTTTACGCAAAAAATAAAAATAGTTAAAGCAACTCAAATTTGCAAACAAAATTTTGGAAAAGAAATTTTAGCTGGCGTTTATCTTTTGGGAATCTCTTTGAAAGAAAGTTTTCTTCCTTTAAAATTTAGCTCTTTGGAAAAAAGCTTAAAAAAAATAATTCAAAAAGAATATTTAACAGAAAATCTCAAAGCTTTATATCTTGGTTTTGAGAAAAAATTTTGATGTACTCTTTTAAGATTTCAATTTCGCTTTTTTCTTGAGATATCAAATCTTCTCTTTTTCCCTTTTCAAACTGCTCTATAGCTTTTTCTCTTTTTTTGATTTCCTTTTCTATTAAATTTATTATCTCCTCTCTTGACAATTGACTTTTCATTTTCAATTCATCTTCTTTTATATTTTCTTTTTTTGCCAAAAGAGTTCTTTTTTCTATTTCTTTTTTGCTAATTTCTGTCAACAACAACCTCAAAGTTTTTACTCTCTGGACCTGATTTTTCAAAATTGATTTTTTTAAATCCTCTTTCAGTTTTTGTTTGAAATCCATTTAAGGAATTTTTCCAGCTTTTTTTAAAAACTCTATTTCTTTCTTTTTCCTTTCCCTGTACAATGCTCTTTCTTTCTTTTTACTTTCTGAAATATTTCTATCTTTTCTCAACCTCTTTTTTGCTTCCCTCATTATTCCAGATTGACTAAATCTTTTCAAAAATCTATAAACTAAACTTAAGGGTTCTTCTCCAGGTTTTCTTTTTACTTCCAAACTCATGTTTTTTGAATTTTTTTGATTAATTGTTTCAACTTCTTTATTGCCTCTTTGATTTTCATCGTCGATTGAAGGCCAGTTTCCATATCTTTTAAAATTATACTATTTTCTAAAACTTCTTTCTGCCCCAATATCAAGCAAAATTTTACTTTGAATTTTTCTGCCAATTTCAACTGCGATTTTAAAGATTCTTTTCCAAGCCCAAAATAGCATTCAATTTTTTCTTTCCTCAAAATTTCTAAAATTTCAAGAGCTTTTGCTTTAGCATTTTTCCCCAAACATGCCAAATACAAAAATTTTTTTTCTTTTGGTATTTTGATTTTTTTCTTCAAAATTTCAATTAATCTTTCAACTCCCATAGCTCCTCCAGTTCCCGGAACACTTTGTTTTGACAAGATTTCGATCAAATCATCGTATCTTCCACCCCCAGCTAAAGCTAATTTTTTTTCTCCACTTTCAAAAATTTCAAAAACTGTTTTTGTGTAGTAGTCTAAACCTCTTACTAAATAAGGATTTAACTGATAGGGAATGGAAATGCTTTCTAGATATTCTAAAAACTCTTCGAAAAATTTTTTGCACTCTTCGCAAAGATAATCTAAAATTTGAGGGGCTCCAGAAACAATCCTTTGACATTTTTCATCTTTGCAATCTAGAATTCTCAAAACATTTTCTTTTAACCTTCTTTGACAATCTTTGCAAAGGGATTTTTCTTTATTTTTGAAATACTGGGTCAATGACTTTTTATAATACGGTCTGCAGTTTTTATCACCCAAGCAATTTACGTGAATCAAAATATCTTCTATTTTGAGCTCTTTCAAAATTTGGTAGAAAATTTGGATAACTTCTGCATCCAAAACAGGGTCTTTGCTTCCTAAAATTTCCAAACCCAATTGCCAAAATTGTCGGTATCTTCCAGCTTGAGGTCTCTCGTGTCTAAAAAAAGGACCAAAATACCAAAGCTTTACAGGTTGTGATTTTTCTTTCATTCCCCTCTGAATGTAAGCTCTGCAAATGGGAACAGTGCCTTCCGGTCTTAAGCTCAATTCTGTTTCCCCTTCTGTTTTTAAAGTGAACATTTCTTTTTGAATGACTTCGCTTCTTTCTCCGATTCCTGCCAAAAACAACTCTTTTTTCTCTAAAATCGGAGTTTCTATTCTTTCAAAATTGTAAAATTTTAAAATTTCCTTTGCCTTTTTTTCAATCATTTCATAAAAAACCCATTCCTCTTCCAAAATATCTTCCATTCCTGTTGGTGTTTGAATTTTTGAATCCATTTTAGTAGTTTGGTTTTTTTACCAAAGAAAATGCTGGAATTGGAAAAATATTTATTTCAAAGACTTTCATGATTACCCTTCCTATTATTTTTTCTCTTTTGACAGGTCCAAAATTTCTTGAATCCAAAGAAAAAGCTCTGTTGTCTCCCAACAAATAGTATTCTTTATCATTTAAGGTTACTTTTTGTTCTGGAAATGTCAGAGTATTTTCTTTGAGGTAATCTTCTTTTAACATTTCTCCGTTAATAAAAACTTTTCCCTTGCTTATTCTCACTTCTTCTCCTGGTAAACCTACGATTCTCTTTATCAAAATTGTTTCTGGGGAAATGGGACTTTTAAAAACTACAACCTCCCCTCTTTCTGGTTGCCTCAATCTAAAAGTTATTTCATCGACAATCAAATAATCGCCATTTTTAAAATTTGGTTCCATTGAAATTCCTTGAACTAAAAAAGGTTGAAAAATGAATATCCTTATTGGAAGGGCGACCAAAAAAGCAAAAATTACTGTTTTTGCCAATTCAAAAAATTCCTGTTTTTTCATTGCCAATTTTATCAAAAATTTGTTTTTTTTCAAGTGGATTTGATAATTTAAAATATGGAGACAATAAAAGAAGTTTTAATCTGCGGGGTTTTGCCTTACTTTATCGAAAAAGATAAAAGTTGGTTTGAAAATCATTTAACAGAAATTTTAGAGGCAACTCAAAAAAACCCATTTTTTAAGCAAAATGTTATTCATTTGGAAGTTAAAAAGAATCAGAATTTTTCTGAGTTTTTAAGAAAGCTTGATGAGATGGGCTATGAAAAAGTTTGGGAGGTAAGCTCAATGGGAGAGTTTTCTCAAAAAGGAGGTATTGTTGATATCTTTCCTGTGAATTTGGATTTTTTGGTTAAAATTGAATTTTTTGGAAATAGGGTTGAAAATATATGGAAAATTGAAACAAAACAAGAAAATGCTAAAGAAATCTTAAAAAAGAAGCTAAAATCGCAAAAAATTTTTTCAGATCTTAGAGGTTTAAAAAAAGGCGATTATTTGGTTCATATAGATCATGGAGTCGGGAAATTTTGTGGTTTTAAAAAATTTAAAGATCCAACAAAAAAAGAAAAAAAGCTAACCTATTATGTCATTGAATATTCTGGGGGAGATAAAATTTACGTTCCTTTTGGTTTAGAAAGTAAATTGATGCCTTATTTTGGTTTTTCCAACCCAAGAATTTCAAAGTTGGGGAGTTTGAGCTGGATAAAAACAAAAAACAGAGTGAGAAAAGAAGCAGAAAAATTTGCCAAAGAACTTTTCAAAATATACCTTCAAAGAGAATTGGTTAAAAGAAAACCCTATTTACCTGAAGATGAAATAGACAAAATTTTAGAAAGTTCTTTTGAATACGAAGAAACTCCAGATCAAATCAAGGCAATTGAAGATGTGAAAAAAGATTTAGAAAGCGAAAAACCAACCGATAGGTTAATTTGTGGAGATGTTGGTTTTGGGAAAACAGAAGTTGCCCTGAGAGCTGCTGTCAAAGTTGCCAAAAGTTCTTATCAAGTAATTTTTCTGGTACCGACGACAATTTTAGCTAACCAGCATTATTTGAATTTTAAAAAGAGATGTCAAAATTTACCTTTTTCGATTGAAATGCTTTGCAGGTTACAGCCAAAAAATGTTCAAAAAGAGATTATCAAGAGATTTAACGAAGGGAAGATAGATATTTTAATTGCCACTCATAAAATTTTTTCAAAAGAAATTGATTTTTCGAGAGTTGGGCTTTTGATAATAGATGATGAACATAAATTTGGAGTGGCCCAAAAAGAAGCTTTAAAGAAAATAAACCCAAAATTGGATGTAATTTCAATGTCAGCAACTCCCATTCCCAGAACTCTTTATTTTTCTTTGTGTTCTTTGAGAAAAATTTCTTTGATTCAAACCCCACCTTTGGGGAGATTGCCTGTGAAAACATACGTTTTACCTTTTGACGAAAAGTTGATAAAAGAAGCTATTTTGAAAGAATTAGGAAGAGGAGGCCAAGTTTATTACTTGCACAACAGAATCGAAAACATAAAAAATGTAAAAAATTGGCTTTCTTTTCTAGTGCCTCAAGCAAAATTTGGAATTGCTCACGGAAAGCTTAGGGAAAAAGAATTGGTTAAAATAATGGATGATTTTTGGAACAAAAAAATCGATGTTTTGGTGGCTACGACAATTATCGAAGCTGGTTTAGATTTTCCAAACGTCAACACCCTGATTGTTGCTGAAAGTACAAAATTGGGTTTGGCCCAAGCTTATCAAATCAGGGGAAGAATAGGAAGATCTTTTAAACAAGCTTTTGCATTTTTCCTTTATTCGGGTAAACTTAGAGGGAAAGCTAAATTGAGATTGAAATATTTGAAAGAAGCAGAAAATTTGGGTTCAGGTTACAAAATTGCTCTCAAAGATTTAGAAATGAGGGGAGCAGGTAACATTTTAGGGAAAGAACAATGGGGGAATGTGAATAGAGTTGGTTTGAATTTGTACTGTCAAATGCTTTCTTTGGCAATAGAAAAATTGAAAAAAACCATGATGGAAATAAAAGAAATTTCAATTGAAGATGAAAATTATCCAGAAAGATTGAAAAAAATAAAAGATCCTCCAAAAAAGCTTTATTTTGTTGGTGAAATAAAAAGAAATGAAGAATGTTTAGCAATTGTTGGTTCAAGAATTTACACCCCCTACGGAAAAGAGGTGGCTATCAAATTTGCCAGGGAAATAGCAGAAAGCGGTTTGACAATAGTTTCTGGTTTTGCCCCAGGAATTGATACCTTTTCCCATTTAGCAGCTGTAGAAAAAAAGAAAAGAACAATAGCTGTTTTGGGAACAGGACTTGATAAAAAATCAATTTATCCCAAAAGCAACCTAAAATTGGTAGAAAAAATTTTAGAATGCAATGGTTGTTTGATATCAGAATTACCACCAGGCCAAAAAGGATCTAAATTTACTTTCCCAAGAAGAAATAGAATAATTTCAGGACTTTCTTTGGGAGTTTTAGTTATCGAAGCTAGCAAAGATTCTGGAGCTTTGATAACTGCAAACTTTGCATTTTCTCAAAAGAAAAAAGTTTTTGCTGTTCCAGGTTCAATTTTTTCTAAAAATTCAAAAGGATGCCATTTTTTGATAAAAAGAGGAGCAATTTTGGTTGAAGAACCAAAAGAAATTTTTGAGCATTTAAACATAGATTATGTTTTACAAAAAAAGAAAATCGAAGGAGAAAAAGAAGAAATTTTGATTTTAGAATGTTTAAAAGGAGGTTCTCTTTCCACAGAAGAAATTGTTCAGAAAACAAAGCTTCCAGCTTCAAAAGTTTTGTCTTTGCTTTCTTTGATGGAAATTGAAGGAAAGGTTAAAAACTTAGGAGGTGACATCTGGTGTTTCCAATATTAAAAATGAAAATAGTTTTAGTTGAAAGTCCAACAAAAGCAAAAACGATAAAAAATTTTTTGGGGGAAGATTTTTTGATTTTTCCGACTTTCGGTCATATCAGAGATTTACCAGAAGATAAATTTGGAATTGATGTTCAAAGAAATTTCCAGCCAGAATATAAAATCTTAAAAAAAGCAAAAGATATTCTAAAAAAAATAAAAGAAAAATTGAAAAAAGCTTCAATCGTAATTTTGGCCACAGATCCTGATAGGGAAGGGGAGAAAATAGCTTTTGATCTTTTGGAAGTTCTGAAAATTCCAGAAAAAAAGTACCAAAGAATAGTCTTCCACGAAATTACAGAATCTGCCATCAAAGAAGCTTTAAAAAACTGGAGAAAAATAGATCTCAATTTAGTTTCTGCTCAAGAAACAAGGAGAATACTAGATAGAATTGTAGGTTACAAGCTTTCTCCTTTTTTGTGGAAAAAAGTTGCCAAAAGATTGTCTGCAGGAAGAGTTCAATCTGTAGCTTTGAGGTTGATAGTTGAAAGGGAAAGAGAAATCCAAAATTTTAAGCCGAAAGAATACTGGACGATAGAGGCAGTTTTTGAAAAAGGAATTGAGTTTAGAGCGATTTTGGTGAAAAAAGATAAAAAGAAATTAGACCAGTTTGCAATAAAGAACGAAAAGGAGGCCAAGGAACTTGTCGAACAATTAAGAGATGCAGAATTTAAGGTGTCGAAAGTGGAAAAGAAAAAAACAAGAAAAAATCCACCAGAACCTTTTATTACTTCAACACTCCAGCAAATTTCCTGGCAAAGATTTTCTTTTCCCGCAGAAAAAACGATGCAATTTGCTCAGCAACTTTATGAAATGGGTTTGATTACTTATCACAGAACTGATTCTTTAAACTTGTCAGAATTGGCTTTAAAGATGGCTAAAAATTATATTCTGAAAAAATTTGGCACAGATTATTATGAAGGAAGAATTTACAAGACAAAATCTAAAGTAGCCCAAGAAGCTCATGAAGCTATAAGGCCAACTGACGTTGAAAAAACTCCAGAAAGTTTGGCAAAAAAATTAACTCCCCAACAATTTAAAATTTACGATTTGATTTGGAGAAGGTTTTTAGCTTCTCAAATGGCTTCGGCTATTTTTGACAAAACTAAAGTTGAAATTTCAGCAAAAAATTTTGAATTTTTGGCTACAGGTCAAATATTAAAATTTGATGGTTTTTTAAAGATTTATCCGATGAAATTTGAAGAGGAAGAACTGCCAGAATTGGAAGAAGGCGAAATTTTAAAACTCAAAAAAATCTTACCTTTGCAACATTTTACCCAACCTCCCCCAAGATACACAGAAGCCAGTTTGATAAAAGAATTGGAGAAAAAAGGTATTGGAAGACCCTCAACTTATGCAACGATTTTGGCAACAATTCAACAAAGAAATTATGTGAAGAAAGATGAGAAAAAAAGGTTTTATCCAACAACTTTAGGAATTTTGGTTACAGATCTTTTAGTTTCCAATTTTGGGGAAATCGTCAATGTAGATTTTACTGCTAAAATGGAAAACGATTTAGATGATATTGCTAACGGAAGAAAAGAAAAATTAGAAATTTTATCACAATTTTATAACACATTTCTTGAAAAACTGAAACAAAAATACAAAGAGATAAACAAAGTAGGAATCTTAGAAGTTACTGAAAGAGAATGTCCAAAATGTCATTCCAAATTATTGTTGCGCATATCAAGGCATGGAAAATTTTTAGCATGTTCAAATTTTCCAAAATGCAAATTTACTTTGGATGTAGAAGGAAGTACTGGAATTTTGTGTCCAAAATGCAAAAAAGGAGAAATCATCAAAAAAAAGAGCAAAAAAGGAAAGATATTTTTTAGATGTTCTAATTATCCTGAATGTGATTTCATTTCTTTTGAAGACATTGAGAATAAAAAAGATTTCAGTTAAAATTTTAAAAGAGCCCGGATGGCGGAATTAGAAGACGCGCACGGCTCAAAACCGTGTGGGAGCAATCCCTTGAGGGTGCGAGTCCCTCTCCGGGCACTAAAAATATCAATAGAGATTTTCTTTTATTATTTTTTTTGGAGGAATTTTTAAATTTTCTCCTATCAAAATTCCAGGGTTTATTTTGCAGAAAGATCCAATTTTAGTTTTATTTCCTATGGCGCATCCAAAATTTTTCAAAAATGTATTAACCTTTTTTCCTTTTGTGAAACAAAAAATTTCTTTTCCATTTCTTTTTTTAGTAATCGTTTTTACTTCTTTCCCCAAAAAACAATTTTCACCAATTATCGAATAACCCAAAAAGCTACTAAAAATTCGAGAATTAGCTTGAGCGATAGAATTTTTAATTTTCACATTTTCTCCAACAACAACCATGTCTTCAAAATTTGAGAAACCAAAAATTTTAGCTTCTCTTTTGATAACACAATTTTTACCAAAATAACAATTTCCATCAATGATTGTATTCTCCATTATTTTGCAATTTTCATCAAGAAAAACTTTGCCTTTTATTTTCACTTTCTTTGAAATTTTTGCTGACTTTGAAATTTTTTCTTTTAAAAATCTTCTTGAAATTTCTTCAAAAATTAAAAAAAGATCCCAAGGATATTTTAAGGTTGGAAGATCTCTTTGAAAGTTAAAGGCAAAAGCTTTTTCTTTTTTAGCATAAATTAAAAATGCATCTATCAAAGAATAAGGACCTTTTGGTACTTTTTGCAAAGTTTTCAAGAAATTTTTTTCCAAAAGATAAAGACCTGTGATTTTTAAGTTAGAAGGAGGCTTTTTTGGCTTTTCAACAATATCCAGTATTTTTTGACCTTTCATCTTTAAAATCCCAAATTCCCAAGGAGTTTTTGTTTTGCTCGAAAGCAAAACAATTCCTGCTTTTTTTATTTTTTTTAACTCAATCATTTTTGGAATAAAATCTCTGGCATCGAATCTTTCAGCATTTAAAACAAAAAAATTTTTCCCTTCTATTAAATTTTTTGCTTTCAAAAGAGCATCTCCAGTTCCCAGAGGTTCTTTTTGGATGGCAAATTTTAATTTTAAATTAAACTTGAAATTTTTCAGCTCGTTTTCAACATCTTTCTTTTTAGATTGAACAACAATTACTTTTTCAATTCCAGCTTCTTTTAGCCCTTCTATCGTGTACCAAATTATCGGTTTCCCCATTATCTTAAAAAGGGATTTGTGCCTTGAGTTAAAAGGCCAAAATCTGGAACTTTCCCCTGCTGCCAAAATTATTGCCTCCATGTTTTGTAGACTTTATTTTATCATTTTTTTAAAATAAAGGAATGGCAAAAAAATTTTTTGTTGAAGGTGGAAAAAAATTAGAAGGGAAAGTTAAAATTTCTGGTTCCAAGAATTCAGCTTTGCCGATTTTGACAGCAACTTTGCTCTCAAAAGAATCTTCGGTAATTGAAGGGATTCCCCAAATTTCAGATGTCTTTGATTTGTTGAACATTTTCAAGGCAATGGGAGTGAAATTTGAATTTTTAAATTCGAAAATAAAAGTTTATCCCCAAAATTTTGATTATGAAAAAGTTCCCGTTGAAATATTCGAAAGGATAAGAGCTTCTGTTTTGCTTTTGGCCCCTTTTTTGCAAAGGTTCGATAAATTTAAAATTCCCCACCCAGGCGGTGATAAAATTGGTTTGAGACCGATTACTTCTCATTTGAAAATGATTGAAGATTTTGGGGTTAGATTTAAAATAAAAGGAGATTTTTATTTTTTTGAAAAAACAAAGCTTCCAAAAAAAAGAAAAATTGTTTTGGAAGAATTTTCGGTAACCGCCACAGAAAATGCTTTGATGATCGCTGCTTCCCATCCTGGAAAAACAAGAATTGAAATGGCAGCTTGCGAACCCCACGTTCAAGATTTAGCAAAATTTTTGGTAAAAATGGGAGCCAAAATAAAAGGGATAGGCACTCATACTTTGGAAATAGAAGGAACAAAAAAACTTTCTGGAAGCAACTTTAAAATTTCCCCAGATCCTGTCGAAACTGGAACTTTTTTTATAGCTCTTG
>Ga0080004_1115688_pt1 | contig 20607 bp, 21 predicted proteins | sample WasSprMetagenome_FD_69207 | JGI IMG/M metagenome (GOLD analysis project Ga0080004, IMG submission 69207) | Sulfidic aquatic microbial communities from Washburn Spring, Yellowstone National Park, USA - WS (SPADES assembly) (version 2) | ecosystem: Environmental > Aquatic > Thermal springs > Hot...
CATAGAGTCGTCCACATCAATAGCTATTGCCGTTGGGTTGTGGTACCTCATCTCATGCCTGTAGAGAACATACTTACCACCAATTTTAACAACTCTCTTAGGGCTCTTTAGCACCACCTCCTTAACAGGAGGTAGGAGGAGCCCCCTCAGCTTCTCATAACTCTCTCTATACTTCTCCTCTTCAATAATTGGGGAGCAGTCCTCTACCCTAGCCTCTAAACTTGCAAGCCTTACCGCAAAAGCCATGCAATTTGCTTCTCCACACTTTCCACAGTTTGTTTTTGGCAAGAGCTGGTATATTTGAATTGGTGTTGGCGGCTTCCAGGGCATTTCAAATCACTGGCAGAGCTTTTGATAGCCAGTCCAAAGCTTTTTCAGGATCACTAGGCTTAGGTTCAGAGAACAAGTACTCTCTAATAGCCTTCATGACCTTTACGGAGAGTGGGTGCACTAGCATGTAGTAATCAGCTCCTGCTAAGAGGCATATGAGGCTAGTGAGGGTTTCCCAAAGAGGTCCCCTAATCTCCTTAGGTCCCCAGTAGGGGTCCATTGTTATCCAAGCCTCTCTAGCGCCCCACGCATTTGCGGCACCAACATTGAATGGGTGCTGTAGTAGTTCATTGCCTAGTAGTGCAGAGAGCCTAGCTCTCTCCATAGCTGTAAAGCCATACTCCGTGCCATAGCCCACGCCACCTATGTTCAGATCCAGTATTATTCTGTTCCTTGGTATCCACTCATATGTTTTTCTATTTATCTGCTCAGCTTTATCGAGGTCCATGGGCGAGAAGTTTATGACTGTGGCATTCACCTTAGCTATGTACGGGCACACCTCCTCTAGCTTCATGTCAAGGTTTAAGCTATTTAGAACAAGCCCTTCTGACGGAAACGCACCAACAACTCTCCTAAACACCTTGACATCCTTCTCTGGGTTTCCTGAACCACCAACAACTATGGGCACCTTAACTGCTTGGAGAATAGCGTCAACAGTCCTTACAGCCTCCTCTGGGGGTGCATCCTTAAACGTGGGGTCCGTGCTCACAAGGTGTATATCTACGGCTTCAGCACCATACTTCTCAACCCATATCCTAGCCCATTCAACTGGGTTGTCAAGAGCGTCTCCAAACGCGAGCTTCACAGCCCTTGGCAAGCCTATTTTAATGTCAAAAACATCTCCTCCAAACGCTGGTGGGTGTGGGGGTCTGTACCCTGCTATGTAGTAGTATGCAGGCATTGTATGCCCTCCCACTACAATAGTTCTCTCCCTTGTCCCACCCTCTTCTCTAGAAGCCCCGAGCTTTACCTCAACTACTCTACCACTAAACTGAGGCTTAGGCTCTTCAAAAGCTATCTTAGAGAGCTCAACAACCTTCTTAGCCACAACTTCAACAGCCTTTGCAACTTCATAAGCAGCTTTAACCCCAGGCTTCGCCTCTTCAACTGCTTTAGGCGGCGTAACAACAATTGGTATGGGTAGTTGTTGTGGTGTTTGTGCAGTAAACCTTATCTCAAGCTCGTCAGCCTCAATTTCAACATTGTAAAGCTCTACAACACCCTTCTCTAGCGCTTCTGAAATCTTAGCAAGTAAGCTGTATATAGAGGCTTCCTGCCTCGCTTTTACATCATCTCCGTCTCTCCTAGGCTCTTCACTACTCACTTACCCTCACCAGCACTACTCCTCTTAATAACGACTTTCTCTGCTCGAATCTTGACGCCTTTAAGTACAAGTGTCACTGTTGTAGGTTGCGTAGCTTGCTGTTGCTGAAGTAGTGGCACTGGTATTGTGACTGACACTGTTATACCCCCAGCTGCTTGGAGGGAGGTCTGCACTCGTGGTGCCATAGTTGTTGCAATGGCTTGGGGTTGGGCAACTGATTGTGCTGATTGTGGTGCTTGTGGTAGTGCTGGTGTAGGTGGTGTTGGTGTAATAGAGGGGGCCTTTTCCTCAACCTTCTCCTTTTTCTTTTCCTCAGCCCTCTCCCTTTCCCTCAGCTTCTGCACTATTGGGTGGCCCTTCTCTACTAGGAATTTCTTCAACTCTTCAATAGATGTCACCTCTTTCTCAGTGGCAATTTTATCTCTGAGCTCAAGTGGTATAGCGTCCAATACTCTCTGCTTAAGCTCTGAGGGCATCCAGACAATCCTTGTCCAACCACCATCAGCTTGGAACAGCTTCTTACTCCATAGGTAGAGAAGCCCTATTCCCTGAAATCCTGGCACCTGCTTACCACCACCAACAGTATCTGCAATTTGGCTAAACCTAAGCCCAATTGGCGTAGTGCCTGCAAAACCCCTATGCACAAGACCTACAGCATCAAGATCTGGAATATAAAATGTTGCTATTTCAAAGCATCCGCATATAGTTGGCGGGTAATCGAATAGTGAGTACATCTTCACTCTCTGAACTGCTCCATTAGAGAGCTTCCTTATAGCCTCGTTAACTCCCTCGTATTCGCCACCTATTGGGTCTAGAAGCCTACCTTTTGGTACGAGCTGTATGGGGCCCTTGGGGTCTATCTTAGCGGCTATCCTTGCATCGAGCCATGATATAGCGCCACAAGCAGAAGGCCTTTCAGGGGTAATTATGCAGACATGTGTTGGTGCAAAGGATTGGCAGAGCTTACATGAGTAAAATTCATTAACATCTTCATCTCTTAAGCCGAGAGCCCTGCGATCCCTCTCCTCATAGATTTTCAGAGCCTGCGGATGGAGAAGCTCGACAACTCTAGGATCTGTGACAATGACTATCCTCAGCTTCTCAATTATTGGAAACGCTGATTTGAATAGCCTGTAAAGAACTGTGCCTATATATCTAAATGAGGTGAGCCCTTTTTGAACAGCTCTCTTACTTATCCTAAGCCATATATCATACCTCTGGTTGAGGTGCATATAGCCCTGGACATAGTTGCTAAACTCATGAATTCTCCTCTCAAGAACACCCTCACCCTCGGGCTCAAGCCCCTTACCAGCAGCCTCTATTATGACTGCATATGGAATGCTAGACCCCTCCTTAAGCTCAAGTATGTCAGGCCCAACAAGAACTACCTTACCATCCTCTATCTCCTCAGGCTTCCTAACTTTAAACAACTCAAACTTGTACTTAACCTTAGGGCCGCCGAGCTCAACATACATCTCAGGTCCTCTAACTCGCTGTCCCTCATACTGAGGCCCAACGTCAACAGGTATATCGGCAAAGGCTCCTTTTTGAGGTGCCGGAGGAACATCAAATACATGAATCTTGACGTCCTCAGGAAGCTTTACAGGTTCTAATGGCGCAATGTTAATGGACATAGCTCTTCACACAGCTTCTAGCTTTTACACCCAGTAGTAAAGTAATTGATGTATAAATATGAGCATAACATGTTTTAAAGCCTTTGGTGTGCTCCTCTGTCATCAAGTCTGTACACCTTTTTTAAGCATCTCCTCTAAGCTACACATGTTCTTGTACCATACTGAAAGAGGTGGCGACGCCAAAGTCCATGTAGCATTTGGCTGTGCGTAGGGCTCTAAGGTCAACGTTTTCACATTTGGTGTATAGTGCTTGAGGTAGTTTAGAATAAGCCACTCATATGCATAGGGGTAGCCTATTAAAATCACTAACTCTGCACTCCTTTTAGAAATCTTCTGCGCAAGTTCAAGGGGGAACGTTATATCATAGCTCTTCACACCCCTCACATCAAGAGCCTTTACTATGGCTGGTGAAGATGTTGATATCCACGCCCCTAAGCTCAGTGCTATTGATACCACCCTGTCTATGAGGTCTGGTGAAGTGAGCTCACTTAGCTTTGTTATTTGAGAGCCTATTGCAAACAACCTATTCTTAAACCTCTTGAAGATGTCGGGAAGGGTCTTGATGTCTGTGAGCACTGATGCTTTTATTGGTCCAGGGGGCATATCCCCATAGAGCCAGTACTCCAATGCCATTAGCCACCCCCCTGTCTCCTCCTCTTATACACCTCAACAATATCCTCAAGTATTGTGGGATTTGAGGTAACAGGCTTCTCTCTCCACCCAACCTCCTTGAGGTACCTCAAAACCTCATCCCTGTAGGGCACAGGCACATCTCCTTCAGTCCTTATATACAAGTCTATGTCTGGTGGAAGCTTATCCTCTCCATAGAGCCTCTTGTACAAGGATATGTAGTTTGTGAGCTTTATTGCCCTACCCTGCGGAGTGTCTGCAGCTCTTATGCACAGCTTAGGTATCATAACCATGGCCTCTTCTACAGACTCTGCAGCATAGAATAGATGAGCAGGGACAGGCCCTAGCCACAGCCTCTCACCAGTCACAGCATCATAGCCATACCACGCCTCCTCATTTTCCACATCCCCTAGTAGCATTCTCCTGTACTTCATTCCATGGGGACCCACAATGACCGGTACACCTAGCCTCCAAAAGCCTGAAGCTATTGAAGCGGCTTTCTGGCTCATAGCACCCCATGCAACTCCTACAGCTCCAACTCTATTCAGTATGTAATCAGCTATCTCAGCGTAGTTTGCTCTTAGTGGTAGCTTAGCAAATATGTTTGCAATCTTTATCACAGCTCCGGCTATATGGGAGTTCGCTACGCAGGAACCCACATTCACAAGACCACCTGCTTCAAAAACCCCTGAGAACTCTTCATAAGGTGTCTGCCCCTCTTCATTTTTATACATTGCTATAGCCATAGCTGAGCACCCAGATGCTGTGACTATGTACCTTCTCGATGCGAACTCCCGCACCATTTTAGCTACATCCTGAGCTCCGTCAGGCCAATTAGCGCAGCCAACAAACGCTATGACGCCTGGTATCGCGCCTAAAACAATGTCTCTACCAACAGCTCTAATCTCTATATCTTGTATTGGTCCTCTGCCAGCTCTACACTTATACCTCTCGCTCACCATAGTGTCCTTAGATGCTGCTAAGATTAGCGTTAAGATGGGTATGCTTGCAGGGCACACGTACTCACACCTCCTACAAGCAAAGCACTTGTTGTACAGCGACTTCAAGAATGAGGTGTTACCTCTTGCAGCATTCTGCAAGGCTACTGATATTGCTAGGTTTTGTGGGCAGTTTCTCTCACAATTCCTACACCCTGTGCACTTCTTAGCATACTCTACAACAGTACTTTCATTGTATAAGCTCCACTTGAACTTAGCTCTCAGAGGTGCTAATTTAAGTGCGGTTTTAACAGCTACTTCAGCAAGCCTCTCCTCGTTTAATATGACTGCCCCCGGTATCTTACCTAGAACAAGCTCTTCTACAACACTATCTGAAGAAGCATAGGTTCTATCTGGAAGCCCTCTCAAAGCCTTGTCTGAAGCGGCTAAGACTATGGCCCCTATCCTCCTAGCCTCATCAACAATATCTGTGTATATGCACTGCTCATCAATGACAATCACATCGGGTATGCCAGCCCTTACGAACCTCAGTTGCCACGATATTGGCCCAACAATTCTAGCCCTCTTCTTCTCATAGCGCGCTAGGTCGTGGGCTGTACAGCAAAGTCCTACGACCTCCACCTTGTCTCTCAGCCCCGTCTCCTCAAGGTAATCTATTATAGCTGCCGATGGCAGGACGTTATGCCCTATGACAAGGATCACAGGCTTTGATGCGTCTACAGTGCCAATACCTAGATCCACTAAGGGTGACTCAGGATCCGCCTTGGGGAAACCTAGAGCCACTATCTGTGTGACGTCAGCCACCTCTAAGGCTACGTGGTCTAGCATTCCAAAGTGAAAGACCTTAGACTCGTAGTCTTTCCAATCACCTTCCTGACCTGTATGAACGCTGGCAAGGGTCTGGACAATCTGTCTCTCAACATACTCTAAGACTATCTTTAAATCCCTCAAAGTCCTTGGCTTAACACCTGTCACTAACCTTGTTATAGGCATTTCCACGTATACCTCGCTCCCCAGGTCTATGGGCCAATCCTCACCAAACTTCTCAATTAGCTTGTCTAGCAAATCCCTAGCGTGACTTGTATGTGTTGCAGCACCTATTGAGCACACCAGGGTCACCAGCCTTGATTGTTGCTCAGAGAGGTTCAGTCCACAAGACCCCCTCTTACCCCTAGACAAATCACACCTACCATATGTGCATAGGCAGCAGAGGTCACAGTATGGTAGGTAGAGGGGTTTATACCTACTTAGTAATGCGTGGTCCCACTTCCTGAGGGTTGCTATTGATGGGAATGGTGTTGGGCCTGGCGGTTCCTCCCATTCCTCAACAACATAGCCAATGACTATGTCAAGCCCCTTGACCTCAGCAACACTACTCTTTAGCTCCTCAAGCCTTACTCTCACATCCTTAAATGGCACAGACAAGAGTAAGCACCTAGATCAAGTTTACGTGTAGGGGGCTTAAGTTTTAATTTTAACTCTTTTGAAGCTAATGATAGACTCCTTTAAGCTCTTCAACTCTGTGACTATGGGTGAGCCTGGGTTGTAATCTAAAACAGCTACCCCAAGCCTATCTGCCTTAGTCACATTCTCATCATAGGGCAGGTACCCTAAAACCTCTATTCCATTCAGCGACTTCTCTATGTACACCCTATCCTCTTCAGACATCACCTTGTTTCCAATAACAGCAAAACCGCTAACACCAATATCCTTGGATAGCCTGTAAATCTCATGCGTAACATCAATTGACTTAGCCGTAGGCTCTGTTATACATAGCATTAGGTCTACGCCTCTAGCAGCACCCCTACTCATAGGCTCTAGCCCAGCAACCATGTCTACAATAACCATATCCCTTCTGCCAAGAACTAAATGCGAGAGCAATGCCCTTAGAAATGCGTACTCTGGGCAAAGGCATCTAACACCCCCTCTCTTCACATAGCCTAGTTTAAGTAGGGTTACGTTGTCAGGGCCCCTAACCCCAAACCTCTCCACAACATCATCTACCTTGGGATTCAACCTATAAGCTCCATTAGGTAGCACTGTCCTCTCCTTTACAAATTCCTCGTCGAAGAGAACAGGCTTTGAATTAGCAACACTGTCAACTATACCCAAAGCCTTTGCAAGATTCAAGCTAGGGTCAGCATCAACAGCTATGACGCTATAGCCATCCCTCCCAATTAACCTAGCCAAGCACGCTACTACAGTTGTTTTTCCAACACCCCCCTTCCCGACAACAACAATCTTCATTACACTCTAGCCCCTCTTTTTCAGCACAACCTTATGCCCTATGAAGTCTATGTAGGCTACCTCAGCATCATTAACCTCATACCTATTGCCATACATATCAACAAACACATAGCCATTGCACTTCGGCACCATTGAAGCGACCTCTTTAGCAATAAGCTTCTCCCCCTCCTCATCAATTATATACACGTGGGATTCGCACATAATCACAGCCTCAGATAAAAGATACCAATTATCCAAGTTAATATGCTTTGCAAAAAGCTTGCTTACCAGAGGCTGAGCCACTACTTTAAACAACCTCTACTGCTTCACACCATTCCCAGCCCATCTTCTTAAGAAGTTGTGCAGTGAGCTCTGCAGCTTTTTTCACAAGGTCTTTGTCCACCCCTGGAACCCCTGCAGCAACTATGAGTATTTTCGATGTTGTCTCCCTCACCATAGTCTCAACGCTGTCTCTATGGGGGTACATGTGCATGACAACACCTCTTGAGTCCATCAGTATTGGCACACCCTTCTCTAACCTTATCTCGCTTCCCCCTATTGGTCTAAACACCTCCCCACCCCTACTCACAGTTATTCTAAGAGGGGGCTTTGCGTAGTCCATGTCATACATGCCTATGGGAACCATTGTGTGAGCAGAGGCTATGTTCCCAGCGTCAATCACAGGGCTTATCCTATGAAAAGAGTCTCTAAGAGCTCTTCTCACAAGAGCTTCACTTGACGGCCTTGTCTTCGTAGGGTCTACACCTATTCTCCAAAAGAAGTCTCTGTAAGCCCTAACCACAGGGTCCTCCTTAAGCTTCTCCAAGGTGTACCTACCCTTAAGGTAGCTTACGAGGTTCATTACGTCCTCTTCTAGTGGGTAATGCTTAAAGACCATCCTATGCTCAAGCCACGCATAGGTGTAGGCAACAAATATTCCCAGCCTTCTAGCCTCTTCATCGACTGTGAGAATACCTAGCTCTCCACAGGACTCTAATTGCATTGGGGTGGCACCTAGTGGATTTAAAAGAGTTTTAGAGGCACTTTTAAATTTCAATCTATGTAATAGTTTGGTGCTATAGTGTGAGTATGTAAATGGTTAGTGCAAGGAAGAGAATTGCGATAGCATTTACAGCACTAATCACAGTGCTAGTACTCATTATCCTTTTAGACGTGCTCTTAGAGCACCTACCAGGAGGTGTAGCAGCGCTCTACACCACCTATAGAAGAGTATTTCAAGCTATTGCAACTGTGGTTGCCGGAGTCATATTCATTCAGCTACTGGCTTCAGCTTCGGTAGCCTGGCTCAGAGATCTTAGGGAGGCGTATTTAGTAAGAAATGTAGTACTCTTCTTTGGTTACATAACCCTTGCAATCATTGTTTCAACTGTTTTAGGGGTTAGCGGAGAAAGCATACTGGCTAGCGCCACTTTCTCAGGGCTCGTCCTTGGCTTAGCTCTACAGCCAGTGCTCTCAAATTTCTTTGCAGGGATACTTATACTGCTCTCAGGATACATAAAGCCTGGGCAGGATGTGAAAATTGCTGGAAGCTTACCAGTATCGCTACTCGCATTTCCTGCGTACAAGTTCTTCAGCAGAGACTACATGATACCTAGTATCAAGGGCAAGGTTCTTGAAATAGGCTTTCTCTACACAAAGGTGCTGGATATAGATGGGCAGGTGATAAAAGTTGCAAACATGATCTTGCTCAGCTCTAGTGTTGTTCTTGAGGAAGCTGAGGAGAGTAAGGTAATTCAAGTGAGGTACGAGTTTTCAGTAATGTGCAACCCAGACGAGGTTTTACCAGAGCTTCACAAATCCCTACAGACGCTGTTAAGAGGTAGCTACAGTCTCTATATAGAGGAGCAGAGCGATAAGCAATACTACATAGTTTTGCTAAAGGCGCTTTCACCTCCACATGTAAAAACAAGGGAGTTTAGGTCTATATTAATGAGGGAGTTTATAAAGGTTCACAGAAAACTGTTGTTAGAAAAGAAGTGCTGAGCCAACGCACACTACCTTATCTTCAGGACTGGTGCACCCCTTGTCCTCGCAACCTTTAGGTCGCGCAGAGCTTTATTCGCCTCACTCAGCTTGTAGACCTGCACATGCGTTTCAATTCCATGTCTTGTGTAGAACTCTATGAACTGCTTCACATCTTCTCTAGCCACATTTGCAACACTCTTCACCTCCTTCTCTTCCCACAGGTGCTTAGCGTAGTCAAGGAGAACTGGCGTTTGCTTTCTTATTGCGTTTATAACCAGCCTCCCACCCTTATTGAGAAGCTCTAACGCTCTTGCAACTGTTTCCCCAACTGGAGTAAAGTCTATTGCTATGTGTAGCCTCCTTGGGGGGTTTTCAGAGGGGTGCCCCACCCAATCAGCCCCAAGCCTCTTAGCAAGCTCCCTATGCTCAGCACCCCTACTAAACACGTATATCTCCGTAGATGGGTGGAGCCTTCTTATGATCTGTATGACTATGTGGGCTGAGGATCCGAATCCAAATAGTCCCACTCTTGCTCCATCAAATACCTCTGCCAATCTGTATGCCCTATAACCTATAGAGCCAGCGCAAAGCAGAGGTGCAAGCTTCTCTGCCTCCACAGACTCTGGCAACTCGTATACATACTCAGCAAAAGCTGCTACATACTCTGCATACCCGCCATCAAAATCACAGCCCGTGGCCTTGAAGTCCATGCACAAGTTTTCTAAACCCCGCTTACAGAATTCGCAGGAGCCACAAGCTTTGCCGATCCAAGCAACACCAACTCTCTTACCAATAAGGTGCTCAGCACTATAACCAGCTTCAGCAACTCTTCCAACAATCTGGTGCCCAGGTATTATAGGTAGCTTGCACTTCACCCTACTCTCAATTATATCTATATCTGTGTAGCAAACACCACATACTTCAACCTCTATAAGAACCTGATCCTCTTTAACAGCAGGCGTAGGCGCTTCAGTAATCTCTACAGGCTCTTCCTTAAGCGGGAGCTCTGGGTATCTCCTCGGAGCCCCCTCTACAAGGATCTCCGCATGCTCTCTAACGAGCCCAGCCTTCAAAGCCTAGCACCAAAGCACTAGAAGAGCCTACAAGACTTTAAATGCATCGCACTCAAGCATCTACAAACTGTATCTAGAGAGCAAGACCCTAAAGGTGAGGAGAGGTGCTGAGCACTCACCCCTTTTAACCCTTCTCTACAACTAAAAGCCCTCCTTTCAAGGTAGGATGGAGAGGTCGTCAGTGCTCCTATAATTAAATTGCTCTTGGCGATGAAGTGGCATAACTGATGTTGCCTCTAATCATTAAGTGTGAATCAGCAGTCACGGGGGGTGTAAAAAAGCAAATGACAGATGCTTGACCCGTTGAACTGCCCATGGGTGACAGATGAAAAACTCAGGTAGGGGCAGAGAACAAGCGGATCCCCCAGCAGAGCCCTCGCCTCCTTTAGTGTGGGGAGGGGGCTGGCTCTTAAAGCACGGTGAATAGTGGTGGCAAAGGCTTTCACATACTACCAGGGCTAGAGTTGCTGTAGACAAGCAATGTGAAGAGGCTTCTTGCTTCAAACCCTCGCAGATTGTATTTATGCGAAGATGCTAGTCATAGAACTACGAGGTGCTAGCACTTATTTTCCCAAACCTGTAGTTGTAGAGACGTAAATTTGAGCTTGTGGTGAGATGCAGACGAGGGTGCGAACAGCTACTAGCTCCACAAATGTGGTGAGGGTTCTCGTAAAGCTATTTAAACACATGTTAAATGTTTGGCACTTCTATGCTTCAGTTGCACTAATGATCCTGGCTGCTTTACTCTCATCCCTAATCCCATACATTATGCGCTACATCATTGATGCTGGCATAGTTAGGAGGTCTTTTGAAGTCATCTTAAATAGGTCATCTCTATTAATTGCCTTGGCTGCGGTATCGAGCTTGTTTAGGCTTAGCTCTGGCTACGTAGGTTCTCTAGCTACTCAAAGAGTTGTGCACATGCTTAGGGCGAGTGCCTTTGAATCAATGCTGAGAAAGCCTGTGAGGTTCTTTAGCGACGTTGCTGTTGGTCAAGCAATTACGACAATTGTTAACGATACTGGGAGAGTTGAGGGTTTCCTCGCATTTGAGTTTAGAATGCTCATAAATGCAGTATTCTCTGCTGCAATTTCACTTGTTTTCATGTTCTACATGAATGCTAGCCTAGCGCTCGTAGCCTTAGCATCAATGGCTGCTACCGTTATTGTCAAGCATACACAGCCTCTGCTCTAAGACCAGTTGCAGACAGGTTTAGGCAACAGCTAGGTAATGTGGCGTCTATTGCTACAGGGAATATCGCAGGGATTAAGACTGTTAAGGGCTTGGGCCTTGAAAAGCTGGAGAGTAAAAAGTTTGAGGAGTCTAACAGTAGACTTCTAGACATAGGCGTGTCTATGGCTAGGAGAAGAGCTATTCTCACAAATGCAAATGCCCTCATCTTTGGCTTAGCGACATCAACAATACTTCTCTATGGAGGCTTTGCAACACTACGTGGAGAAATATCTGTTGGAGACCTAGTCGCTTTCATGTCCTATATGGCCATGCTTATGTGGCCTCTGAGCATGCGGGGCCTCATAATAGCCAATATACAGACAGTGAGTGTGTCGGCTAGGAGAATATTTGAGCTGATTGAGAGTGGCATTGAGGAGGATGACGACAACCGCGTTGAGCTAAACAATGTTAGTGGAGAGGTAGTTTTTGAGAATGTTAGCTTTGGCTATACTGAGAACAGCCGTAGCGGGGTCTACGTCAACTGTGAATACTTGTGAATAGTTGCAAATATCTCTCAAATTTATTAACCCCTCTACACATGTTTAGATGTTGATGATGAGTTTTGGTGCTTGAATCAAAGCTTTTAATGCAGATGAGGGGCTTTCGGGTTAAGTTGAGCCCTGATAGCCCGGGTAGTGATGCTATGAAAACCCGAACAGAGCCCGGGAACCCCGGGGCAAGAAACATGCATTTACAAATATTTACAGGTATCCACAGATGATTGCCTCGGGGAAACCCGCTGTTTAGAGAGGAGCTGGGCAACGGATATAGGTATCAGCAACACGTAAAGCCACTAGAAGCAACTGACAATAGGATCTTTATAGCCATGGCTAAGCGGGGCTGGCTCGTGAAAAGCGTTGACACAATAGCCCAGTGCGTGCATGAAGAGGGAGGAGAGGCTGTTAGAGTCTCAGTGGAAGTAGTTGTACTAGTTGTGTACATCTCTACTACAGCAACAGCTATCTATTTTTCCGGTATGTGGAAGAGAATCAGATGTAAGGGCTCTTAACAAGGCCTCTGTGAAGAGCTGTGGCAACAATTACCCCTTCAACACCTACTTCGCTAAGGACCTTGATCTCCTCAGCGCTAGAGATACCTCCCCCGACTATCAGCCTCCCCCCATAGTGCCTCCTAACAGTTTTAGCTATATCCACGTCAAACCCCCTCATAGTTCCAACCCTCCTTAAGTTGATGACTAGAAGTACTCTAGGCCAGCACCCCAGCTCCTTGTAAGCACGCAAAACCTTCTCTAAGTCGAGCTGGGTATTTGCAAACCTCACATCCCTTTCAATCATATCTAAACTTGAGACCCTGCCGCATACAAGCCTTAGCTCATGTGGGTAGTAGAGGTACTCTGTCCCCATAACAAAGCTAAGCCTCTCTTCATCACTTCTAGAAACCCCTTTCCTCCCAATATCGGCAAAAACACTGAAACCCTTCTCTACAGCATACTCAATAACACTCCAGTTCTCACCTACACTCATTATTGAGTCCAGATCCGCTATATAGATTTCGTCAAAGCCCATGCTATGTAAGCTGTCTATGAAGCACCTTGGCTCAGGAGAAGTGCATAGAGCACTGCTGGACAGAGGACTGTATTTTTCCCTGACACCCTCTACAGCGTGGACAACGAAACCTTTCATTACATCAAGCACTGGTATAACTTTAACGGGCATTATAATAACCAGTTGTAGAAGAGCTAAGATTTGCTTTAAAGCTTTGTCTGTTTAAAACGTATTGAGGTGACCAGCGTGACCCCATCGACAGATTTAATGAGGTTGAAGGTCTGTAGCGTTGAGGAGATGAGGAGAATTGATGAAGAGGCTGTGAAGAGGTTTGGGCTTTCCCACGAGCTTCTCATGGAGGATGCAGGCTCCGCTATATACAGCTTAATACTTCGTGAAGTTGGTTTACAAGGGAAGAGGTTTTGTATTGTTGCTGGTACTGGTAATAATGGTGGGGATGCTCTCGTAGTTGCGAGAAGGCTTTACGCAGCAGGAGCAGGTGTTGAGGTCTTTGTAGTAGGGGATATTGCAAAGTTTACAGAGCCTGCTAGAAAGAATTTTGAGCTAGTTAAGGCTATGGGGCTCCCCCTACACATTATTCAAGACGAGGGGGGTGTCAAAGTGTTTGCTGAGAGGGCTAAGAAGTGTGATGTTCTCGTAGTTGGCCTTATTGGAATTGGGCTGAGGGGTGAGGTCACAGGTATTAGAAGGAGTGTCATAGAGGCTATCAACGGCTTGGGAAAAACAGTTATCAGTGTTGACATCCCATCTGGTATAGGGGGAGATAATGGGAGGGTCTACGGTGTTGCAGTGGAGTCAACTTACACCGTAACCTTTGGGCTACCCAAATATGGAAACATTCTGTACCCTGGCTATTACTACTGTGGTAAGCTCTATGTATCCCCCTTATCCTATGCGCCTCAGCTTCTAAACTCTGATGAGATTAGGGTTGAGCTTAACTACCCAGTGCCACCCCCAGAGAGAGTTAAGTGGGGGCATAAGGGAACCTTTGGAAAGTTTCTTGCTATAGCAGGTGCAAGATACTACTACGGGGCTCCCTACTACGTAGCATACTCCTTCCTGAAGGCTGGGGGTGGGTACTCAAGGCTAGCTACACCAAAATCAGTAGCACCCTTCATAGCAGCGAAAAACAGTGAGATAGTCTTCATACCACTTGAGGAGACAGAGGAGGGGACATTAGCTATGAAAAATCTTGAGGCAGTTCTTAGAATTATAGAGGAGCTAGACATAGACATTGTTGCTATTGGTTCAGGAACTTCGCTAAACCCAGAAACACAAGAGCTTGTCAGAAAGCTTGTAGAGAACATTAGCAAGCCTGTTATAGTAGATGGGGATGGGATTACAGCAATATCTAGAGACCTTAGCGTAGTGAAGAAGAGAAAGGCACAGACAGTAATAACCCCCCACCTAGGGGAATTCTCAAGGCTAACACAGATTAGCATACAGCAAATTCTAGAGGATCCAATAGGAGTTTTGAGAAAGACCTGCGTAGAGCTCAACAGCTACATAACTCTCAAAGGAGCTCATACGCTGATCTGCAGACCTGACGGCTACATATACATAAACATGACTGGAAACCCAGGAATGGCGAAGGCAGGTATGGGAGATGTTCTCACAGGAACTATAGCAGCTATGCATGGCATTGGCTATAGGGATCTCGGGGAAGCAACGAGAATAGGTGTGCTTGTGCATGGATTAGCGGGCGATCTTGTTGCAAGAGATGTTGGGGAGGATGGAGTGACGCCAGATGATGTTATAGAGTACTTGCCAAAGGCTCTTCAAATCCTTAGGGAAGAGCCCCGCAAGATAATTGAAGAGTACTTTCCCAAAGCAATATAGGCTCACATTATCTCTATAGAACAGTGCAGAGGTCTAGCACACGTTTTCACTTTAAGAGAAGGCGAGGTGATAAAGGCTTTTTAATTTAAATTATTGCCTTTGTGATTTTGTGGTGGTTTGAGGTATGTTTACTTATAAGACTCAACAAAAGGTCTTTGAAATTGGTGGTGTGAAGTTTGGGAGCCAGGCTTTTGAAAACCCACCTGTCCTAGTAGGTACTGTGTTTTACCATGGCCACAAGATTGTCTCTGATCCTAGGAAGGGAGAGTTTGATAAGGCTAAAGCTGAGGAGCTCATAAGGAATGTGGAGGAGGCGTCATCCAAGACAAGGGTGCCTGCAGTAATTGATGTTACTGCTGAGAGCTCTGAGGCCATGGCTAAGTACCTCGAATTTGTTGTTAATGTGACAAAGCTACCTATCTTCATAGACTCTCCCTCTATTGATGTTGCTAAAGCTGGTTTTCAGTTTGCTAAGGAGGCTGGGCTTCTAGAGAGAGTAGCGTACAACTCTATCACAGCTAAGTCTAAGGACGAGGAGTATAGGCTTTTACAAGAGTATGGAGTAGAGGCTGTGGTGGCACTTCTCTACACAGATAGGGTTATTGATGTGGATGCAAGGCTCAAGGCACTTGAAACAATACTTTCAAAGGCGAGCACCTATGGTATTGAGAAGCTCCTTATAGACACTTTTGTAATCGATATACCGAGTCTGTCAGCAGCCTGTAGAGCTATGATAGAGGTTAAGGCTAGGTATGGCTTGCCAGTTGGCATGGGGGCACACAACGCAGTATCATCTCAGAAAAAAGCGTTTAAGGAGAGGTTTAGTGCTGAGGGGTACAAGGCATGCGAACTAACCTCAAACCTCATGTCTATTGCACTAGGAGCAGACTTTCTACTCTACGGACCTGTAGAGGCTGCTAAAGAGGTGTTTCCAGCTGTCTACACCATATACACTGCCTATAGGTACTTAGCTAGGAGAAAGGAGAACTTAATTCAGCTATAGGTATTTTGCAATGAGGGTACTAGTAGCTGAATACCTAGTCACCTGCTTTAGAAAAGAGATGGTAGAGCTCTATAGAGACATTCTTGTTGAAGGCTATGCAATGGCGTATTCACTAAGTAGCATCTTGAGCAGAGCAGGGCTAGATGTGCGAGTCGCTGTGAGCAGAGAGCTTGAGCAGCATTTTTTCCTGTAAATACTGTTGTAGTAAGTCCTGAGAAATGCATTAGTAGCTTAGAGAAGTTTTCTAAGAATTTTGACTACGCTGTTGTGGTAGCCCCCCCTAAAGAGCTTATAGAGATTACTAAAGCTCTCCACGCTCAGCTACTGCAACCCTCACCACAGCTCACAGAGATGCTTTCAAATAAGTACAAAGCTATTCAAAGCCTTAGGGGTTGCGGCGTTATGGTGCCTGATACGAGGCTCGTCAATGTTTATAGTGGTGTGGCTTTAAGTGAAGCGATGCTACCTGTAGTAGTAAAGCCAACACTATTAACAGGGGCAGCGTGTGTTGAGGTTGCTAGGGACTCTAGCGAATTGAATGACGCTCTCCAGAGTGTTGCGAAGTGCTCTTTGGAACCCGATGTTGTTGTGCAGGGGTTTGTAGAGGGGGTTCATGGAAGTATACTGGCTTTCTATAGCGCTGACAAGCCCCTATTTTATTCAGCAAACCTCCAGTTGATTGGTTCTGCTGGTAGGGAGCTAAAGTTTTTTGGAGGTTTAGTGCCTTTGAGAAGCAAAGTGTTTAAGGATTCTGCAGAGGCTATTGTTATCAAAGTGAAGAAGTGTCTTCCAAAGCTCTACGGCTTTGTTGGCATGGATATTGTGTGGAGCAATGGAAAGCCTTTTGTGGTAGAGGTTAACCCGAGGCCAACAACAAGCATAGTGCCCCTGGCTAAGCTCCTTCAAAAACTGCCTCAAGGCTCCTTAAAGGGTATGCTATTTGGTGATAGCACGATCTACTCTGGGGATGCTGTGATGCAGTACTCATACTATGTTAAGAGCGAGAAGAGCTCTCTCGCTTCTCTCAACCTGTGTGAGGAGGTGTTATCTTTTCCACAATCAGAACAGGTCATTGTTGTAGGTGAGGTGAAGAACCCTTTGCTGGCTTTAGATAGGGTTAAAAGTCTCGTGGGAAACCTTGTATATGACCTTAGTGCAGTGCTTTTAGCCGAGGCCCAAACCCATGGCCCCTAAGCTACTCGTCTCTGTAAAGGCTTTGAATGAGGTTTTTGAGGCTCTTGAGGGTGGCGCAGACATTATAGATGTTAAGGACCCTTCTTCAGGTAGCCTCGGGCTTCCGAGAATAGCCATAGTGAAGGAGGTTGTGAAGGCTATTGGGCATGCAAGAGAATGTAGTGTAGCCATAGGGGATCTCCGCAAATATGTGCCTGAGATAGGCTATGTGGTATCTACTTTAGATACCCTTGTAGACTACGTTAAAGTAGGCATAGCGACTGGAAAGCCGAGAGACATTGAGGATATTGTGAGGGAAGCAGCTGAAAATGCATTGAGAGCGAAAGTGGTTGTAGTAGGTTACGCAGATTACTCAATACACGGCACCATAGAGCCCTTGCAGCTCGTTGACTACGCAACAAGATTCAATGTCTACGGGGTTATGATTGATACTCTCAGTAAGGGTTCTTACACAACCCCAGACCTTCTCCAAAAAAGTTACCTACAGAAATTTGTTGAAAAAGCAAAGAGTAGCGGACTATTGGTAGCTGTAGCTGGAGGCATCGAAAAGAGCCACATAGGGGTGTTAATAGAGCTGGGATTTGATGTAATAGGGGTGAGAACAGCAGTGTGTATAGGTGGTAGAAATGGTAGGGTGTCAAGTGGGTTAGTGAAAGAGCTGAAAAAAGCTCTAGAGGGCAAGGCAAATACTCTATGAATTTACCTCGTTATGCAAAATGCTCTTCAGATCTTCGTTGTTATTATGAGTACAGCTATATCTATCAACACAATGCCATATATCTCTAGAAGCGCTACTGAAGGCCATCCTACAAGCGTTTCTATAAGTATGGCAATCACGGGCCCTAAGATAGAAATAATCCAAAGTGCTATAGCATGGTAGAATGACCTAGTGAGAGTCATGCCTAAGGCAATGGCGACTAGAGCTAATAGCATCTGGATGAAGAACCATGTAGAGACAAAGGTATGGGGTTCGGTGCCTGAAGGAAACACCCCTATGAGCATTAAGAAGATGCCTGCTGTGAAGAGTAGTGATGAGGCAAATATCAAAACCCTAGCTTTAGACGCGTACGCTATGTATAGAGAATATGTGCATATAGCAATACCAGTGGCTATGAGACCAAAGTTATAGACTTGCGGCATATTTGCAGAAGGGCCTCCGAGGTCGCTTAAAGCGTGTTTAAATACGTCAAACCAAGGGTTTGCAGAGATAGCCAAGGCTATGACGATCCATGCAAGAACAGCTGCAGCTACTCCACAGAACCTCCACAAAGTCCTTAATAACATCATTTAACTCACCTAACATAGATGTGGTATTCAAACTTTAAAGCACAATACGCGTTCCAGTGTCGTGATTTACAAAGATGTAATGTGGTGTTGAGGTATATATACTGTATTAAAGCTGTAGGTTTTTGAGATGCTGCATGAGTAGTGATGCGAGGTTTAGGGGAGTTTACAAGCTAGTTTACTTGTTGCGTCAGCGTGAGAAGGGTAGGACTGGAAGTAGAAATGTTAGAGATGTGCTGAGGCTCGCTCTTTTAGCTAGGGAGCTTGTTGATGTCTATATTGAGGTGGTTGAGTGGGGGAAGAACAGGGTTTTGAGGCTAAAGAGGTAGATAGGAGCTCTGTTGTTAAAGAGATGCTAAAGGTATTTGAGGAAGCTGTCCTGCCAAAGCTAGTGGCAATTCCTGAGGATACTAAGAGATACCTCTACTTTATTGCATGGCTAAATACCTTCATTGAGATGAGAGGACTTGGTAGAATTATTGTTACAGGAGGGTTTGCTGTTGAAATCTATACAGCAAGAATATACAGAACTATGGATGTTGATATCATAGCTGAGCACTGCGAAGGTGTTGTTGAGGAGTTTTTGAAGAGCTTTTCTGAGAGAATTGGCAGAGGATATCTGCCAACATATGAAGTACTTTCGCTTAAGTCTATAGACATAGTTTCAACTACTTACACAAGGAGAAAGCAACCTACTAAAATGTTTATAAACAACATCTATATCCACCTTGACCCAGTTGAAGACCTCATAGCCACGTACCTGGCTGGAAGCGTTGGAGCTCTACAGAGGATAGAGATAAAGCACTCTGGCTTTTAGCCGCATGGCAAGAGAAAGTTGACTGGAGCTACTTGAAGAGCTTATGTCAAGAGATAGAGGTTTTGGATAAACTCAGCGAGCTTACGGAAATTATTAAAAGTATGCAGCTTTGGAGCTCTACTTAGCTAGGTGTACATTATAGGTGCTTTTTAGTAAGCCCTATCTCCATTACTATGTATATGTAATGCATAAATTCAGCTAGCTTTGCTAAGCAGTTATAGTGAATGTGGTGTGAAGTTGCCATGGTTAAGGTAGTTTTCCTTGGTGTTGGGGGCTGGATTTCAGATCCTTTACTGGGTTACACATCTTTTGCTATTGTTAACTCAAAGCGTAAGTGGATTTTGGTTGAGGCGGGGGAAGGCTTGTTCAGATCCATGCGCATCTGCGGTCTTGGGTTAGGCGAGGAGCTTGCTGGGGTTGTGGTTAGCCATAGGCATGGGGATCACATTCTCGGTATACCCACATTGCTTCAAATGGCTAAGCACATGGGTTTAAAGAAGCTAAGGGTAGTGTCAATAAGGGATGTGCTAACAGCTGTACTACAGCTTGTGGAAGTCTCTGGCTCACAAAACACCTTAAACATTTTAGAGCTTGTAGAGGTGGGGCTTGGGGAAAGGATCAGGCTAGAAGACTTTGAGATAGAGTTTGCAGAAGCTGTGCACACACTACCAGCGGCCTCCATGAAGATTTACAGTGAGGGGAAGTGCATCGCGTACAGCGGGGATACTGCGTACAACTCAAAGCTAATTCAATTTGCAAAGAACTGCGATATGCTAATACACGAGGCCTCAGGATACAGTGAAGAAGCACATAGATATGGGCACAGCACTTACCAAGACGCCATAGAGATAGCGACTAAAAGCAACGTAAAAAAGCTTGTACTTGTACACTTCTACCAATGGCCCAGCTCCGTAAAAACCCCAATACAAGAAAAGCTAGACATCCTAATACCCCATCCCTGCCAAGAAATAGAACTCTAAACATAGTTCTAAAGCTGTAGCAAAGCACCACATACTTTAAACACGCTTTGAATACGCTCAGACACGTCACAAATTGCCGTACATTCATCTATTTTATGCACTCTCTGTTTTAGGCGAGCAGTCGCCTTTCTTAGTTAGTGTGAATAGCTGGGGCTCGCACTACCTTCTCTCGAAGAGGTGTGTGAAATGAGAGAAACACGTCTCTTAAAAGGTATTGTTGGTATTGAGGCTGCGATAGTGTTGATAGCGTTTGTTGTTGTTGCTGCTGCTTTAGCCTTTGTAGTGCTAAACATGGGGTTTTACACAACGCAGAGAAGTAAGGAGGTTATGGGGCAGGGCTTAGCACAAGCTAGTAGCGCACTAGAGATAGACGGAACAGTACTAGCAAAAGTAGATAAAGTCAGTGGAAATCTTATTTGTGCAATTATACCAATTAGGCTGTCAGCAGGTCAAAAAGACGTTGACTTAACACCAGGAAAATCAGACATAGCAGTATGGGTAGTAGACAAAGGAGGCTTAACAATGACATACAATAATGAGGGTCAGGCTATAACAGGCCAGGCAAATTT
>Ga0080004_1113787_pt1 | contig 20599 bp, 24 predicted proteins | sample WasSprMetagenome_FD_69207 | JGI IMG/M metagenome (GOLD analysis project Ga0080004, IMG submission 69207) | Sulfidic aquatic microbial communities from Washburn Spring, Yellowstone National Park, USA - WS (SPADES assembly) (version 2) | ecosystem: Environmental > Aquatic > Thermal springs > Hot...
GTGCATGCCAAAAGGGTAGCGAGACCAGAGATTTCAATTGATCGCACGGCAATGCTCAGGGCGTTCATATCTGATAGGGTGGGGGACATTCCCACAGCTCATTCTCGAATCTCAAGAACCCTACCTCTTTTATCCATCTCCCCAGATTGGAATTTTCTCTTAGGACTGGCACAGCTGGATAGAACAATCCGCCCCCCTTAAAGTTTGAGATGAGTTTTTGTCCTTTTTCAGAAACCAAGAAGCGAGCTAAGTCCATCACCCTGTTGATTTTGTGAGATTTTCGGACACCAATGATGCTGTAAACATTTAGCAGGTTTTTATCCTCGCTTACCATCACCTCCAGTTTTATTTGTTGCTTTTCCCGCAGGGCTAGATAAGTGCCGGCATCTGTGAGGGTATACGCACCTTTCTCGCTCGCTATTCTCAACGTATTTGACATTCCGCTTCCTGTTTCTATATACCATTCCCCGCCGACCTTTACACCGGCTAGTTTCCAAAGGTTTAGTTCCTTGAAGTGGGTTCCAGAATTGTCACCACGGGAAACCCATGTTGCTTTTCCTCTTTTTCCGGCCTCGGCTATCTGGTGAAGCGCAGTCAGTAGATTCTCTCCCCTTACATGTGCAGGGTCTGAAGCTGGACCAACGATGAAGAAAAAGTTGTAGGCAAAAATTTTCCTGCCAATTCCATGATTTTCGAGCAAGAATTTTTCTTCCAGAGGGGGGGCGTGTACTATAACACCATCTACGTCCCCCTTTTTGGCAAACTCAAGCGCTTGTCCCGTCCCCAGCGGGATAAAGTGAATTCTAATTCCGCTTTCCTTTTCGTACTCATTAGCTAATGCTTGGAGGAGTCCGGTTTCGTACAGGCTGGTAGTGGTGGCAATTAACAGTCTTTCACCAGTCGTTTGCTGATAAACAAGCAGACCTACCAAAAGCAGGGCGAGAATGGCGAGAAGCCGCTTCATTTGAATGGAATTCTATAGACTCTCCCACATTTAAGGCATGTGACAACTCTCATTCCTTTTTTTATCCTTACCCTGCATGTGAGCCCAGGTTTCCAGAGAGTCTTACATTTGCGACAGAATTTTCTTTTGAGGTGAGGTGGAAATCTCACGCGACAATGAGTGGCAATCCTCCAAGCAAGTTCCACGTATCTTCGTGATCTAGCTTCATCGCTCTCCAAGTATTTTTCCGCTAGATTTAGGAGAATTTCCATGCGCTCCAGTGCAATTTCTTTCGTGTTCATTTCTTCAATCTTTTTTCCTGAAGTCCAATCGCTTGCTCGTAGACAAAAAGTGCCCTAGAAACAACAGTATCTGCGCTGAGGGGTTCGGGATCCACGCAAATCAGCTCGCACGGGGTTTTGTTCCAATCTATATGAAAGTCTCCATGTGGAAAGGCCCCCACCACGACGATGGTCGGGAGGTTCGGCTGGAATAGCTCGGCCCATTTCTTTTTTATCCCTTTTTCGCTAAACACAATTTTCTTGCCTTCCAGCTCGTTCAAAAGCTCAATAAGAGTTTTTCTTTCCAGTGTTAGGAGAGGTTTCTCTGGTGGGACTGCTCCGGTTTTGAACAATTCTTCCATCAGTCCAACAAAGCGGTGATAAGAACGTGGTAATCTTGTCTCGGGGCTTATCCGAATTACTTCGTCATTTCTGGTGTGAACGTAGACTCTGAGAAGACCCTCTCTGTTCAAGGGAGAATCTAAAGCGAGAAGAAGAGAGGTGTGGGTAATATCAGGTCTTCCCCTTCTCTCCGCTTCTGGGAGTCTACGCATGGCCTTGTGGTGGAAGCTTGAATCAAGAAGAATTTCTGTGGCTTTCTTGTTTTTTCTTCTAGCCTGAGCCCTGACAGAGGGATGAGAAGCTATTGCTGCAGGGACAAGCTCCAGTTCAGCCTCTGCTAAAACTAGATGAAGCATCAGAGTTTTGCGTAGTAATTTATTATAAGCGGGGGAAGAGCTTTTAAGGAGAGGTGTAATTGGTTTGTAAGGTGAGCATGGAGGAAAAAGCGAAACTCCTGCTTGAGGCACTTCCCTATATTAGAAAGTTTCACGGAAAAAGTATGGTCTTCAAAATCGGTGGTGAAATCATCGACCATGAGAAGTTGCTTAAGTCCATGCTCAGGGACATCGTGCTCTTGAGCTACGTAGGTGTGAAACCTGTAATCGTGCACGGGGGAGGGAAGGAGATAAGCAGGGAGTTGCGCAAACTGGGAAAGGAGCCCAAGTTCGTTCAAGGGTTAAGGGTGACTGACAAGGCAACCATTGAAATCCTTCACGAGCAGCTGGCGGGTAAGTTGAACAAGGAGCTTGTGGCTCTAATCGCTAGTCATGGAGGAAGGGCTGTGGGGCTTTCTGGCTTGGATGGAAATCTCGTGAAGGCCAAAAAATTGGTGCTGAAAACGGACAAAAACGGGAAGGAAGTAGAGGTAGACTTGGGGTTTGTTGGCGAGGTGGAGGAGGTGAACGCAACTTTAGTGGAATACCTCCTTAACACTGGGTACATACCAGTGATAGCCCCCATGGGGATAGATGCCGAGGGACATCCCCTCAACATAAATTCGGACCCGTTGGCGGCCGAGCTTGCCAAGGCGCTTAAAGCGTACAAGCTGATCTTGGTGACCGATGTGCCCGGTGTACTGAGGGATGTAAAGGACCCCCAATCGGTAATCCCGCACCTCACCGTTTCAGAGGCCAAGAAGTTGTTACAGGAGAAAGTGGTAAAGGGCGGTATGATACCAAAACTGGAAGCCTGCATAAGAGCTGTAGAAGGAGGGGTTCCCGCTGCTCATATAGTGAGCGGTCACATTCCACACGTGCTACTGCTTGAGCTACTCACCGAGAAGGGTGTAGGAACGATGATCGAGCGCGATGCAGCGAGTTCTTGAACTGTATCAGAAGTACATAGCTCAAACCTATCGGAGATTTCCGGTTGTTTTCTCGCGCGGTAAGGGGGTATACCTCTGGGATTTGAAGGGAAAAAAATATGTCGACTTCGTGGGGGGCATTGCTGTCTGCTCTTTGGGGCACTGCCATCCCGCAATAGTGGGAGCAATCCAGCGACAGGCAACTAAACTGATGCACGTTTCCAATCTCTACTATATTCAGCAACAGGCGGAATTGGCCGCAATGCTAGCGGAGATATGTCCCAAAGGGATAGACAAGTTTTTCTTTTGCAACTCTGGCACAGAGGCAGTGGAGGCTTCCCTTAAGCTCGCCGTCAAGCATTCCGGGAAGAAGAAGATTGTTGCTGCAGAGGGCTCTTTTCACGGCAGAACAGCAGGCTCGCTCTCCGTTACTTGGGAGAAATCCTATAGAGAACCATTCTTGCCGCTTCTTTCACAAAACGTTGAGTTCGTACCCTTTGGTGAAATCGGTCCGCTCGAAAACGCACTAGACGAGCAGACTTCCGCTCTGATTTTAGAACCCATACAGGCGGAGGGAGGGGTGAGAGTTCCACCTGACGATTACCTGCCGGCGGTGAGAAAAATCTGTAACGAGCGTAATGTGCTTCTCATCCTCGATGAAGTGCAAACTGGAATGTGCAGGACCGGTAGGTGGTTTGCTTGCGAGCACTGGGGTGTTTCCCCCGATGAGCTCGCAATGGCGAAGGCATTAGGAGGCGGATTCCCCATTGGATGTCTCGGGGCAAGAAGAGAGGTCATGGATTCTTTCCAGCCTGGCGATCACGCTTCAACCTTTGGAGGAAATCCCCTCGCCTGCGAGGTGGCAAGATCGGTCATCAAAACCATGCGAAGGCTGAATCTCCCGCGAAGGGTCACGAGAACGGGAAGATACTTTAGAAAGAGGCTAGAGGAGTTGGAGGAAAAATTCAGAATCATTCGAGACGTGAGGGGGCTTGGACTTCTTCTGGGGATGGAAATGGAGTCAAAAGACATTGCTGAGAAAATTGTGGAGGGATGTCTGCGGAGGGGTTATCTCATCAATCGGACGGCTGAGAAGGTCTTGAGGTTTGTCCCTCCCTTAATCATCGAAAAGGAGCACATCGATGGTTTAATTTCGGCACTTGAGGAAACTTTAAGGGAATTATGAGGAGCTTTCTCTCCATCCGGGACTTGACGCAGGAGGAGCTGAAGGGACTTATCGAGAGGACTCTAGAGTTCAAGTCCGGGAGAAGTGAACGTTTACTGGAGGGAAGAACCGTAGCACTCATCTTCCAGAAACCTTCTACTAGGACGAGAGTGAGTTTTGAGGTTGCTATAACTCAACTTGGTGGACATCCTACCTACCTAGGATGGAACGATTTGCAGCTCGGGAGGGGGGAAACCATTGCTGATACCGCTAGGGTTCTGTCAAGGTATGTCGATGCCGTGGTTATGAGGCTTTTCAAGCATGCGGATCTTCTGGAATTTTCTAGGTACTCCCAGGTGCCGGTCATCAATGCCCTCACAGACTTGGAGCATCCATGTCAGGTAGTGGCGGACCTTGTCACATTAAGGGAGCATTTCGGACGCTTGGAAGGGTTGAAGGTGGCTTGGGTTGGTGATGGAAACAATGTATGTAATTCTCTAGCCTTAGCCTGTGCTCTCTTGGGAATGGATTTCTCTCTCGCAGTCCCGGAGGGGTTTGAGCCCAAACTTCTGCCACAAGCTCTGGAGCTGGCTAAAAACAGCGGTTCCAAACTGGAGCTTCTACGCGACCCATCAAAAGCTGTGAAGGGTGCGGATGCCATCTACACTGATGTCTTCGTGAGCATGGGACAGGAGGCGGAGGCCGAGAGGAGGAGGACAATCTTCTATCCCCGCTATCAGGTTAATGAGGAACTTCTGTCCCAGAGTAAACCAGAAACGGTAGTCATGCATTGCCAACCTTGGAGAATCGGTGAAGAGATTTCAGAGGGAGTGGCATATTCAGAAAGGTGTCTAGCTTTCCAGCAAGCAGAGAACAGGCTCCATTCCTCCAAAGCCATTTTGGAGTTTTGCTTCAGCCCGGCTTACCGAGCTTTCTAAGTTTGAGCCTCCTTAGTTTTCGGCGCATCCTCTTCCTTACCCACTTCCATCTCATGCGACGACGCTTCTTCCACTTCCTAGGTCGCTTCCCCATTAAGGTAAATCGCTTGGGGGGTTTTCAGCCTTAAGGAAGCACTGGGATGAGAATGATGTCCTTGTCGGTTTCATGCAACTCATACTTGCAGATGAGTCTCGCTGCACCCTCCGGAACTTCAACGGTATACAGTACTGAGAGCTGGTACATCCCAAGTCCAGCATTGAGTCCCTTGTCAATAACCTTGTTTGCATAGTTGTCTACCCACACGCCAGTGGCGGCAGCGGAGCCAGCAACCTGAGCTTTAATAGTCTCCCATATATCAACAGAGTAAGTAGAGGTTCCATCAGGTGACGTCCAACTTATGCTCGAGAGAACCTCCTGCGGGTAGATGGCTGACAATACTCTTGCTCCCCCCACAAGCAGGCCGATTTCCTTCTTGCTTGTATCGTAGACATAGATATTGACAAGGGTTCCCGGTCTAATTTTCGGGGTACGGGCGAAGGTGTCTTGAATGGTGACTTCAACGGTGGAGCTCATCTCCAAATCCATGCCCTTAAGCTCCTTCCAACTTTTTGTTTGGATGTAGTTTTTGGCATTCTCAGCCGTCATATAAAGCCAACTGTTTCCCGTTACCAGCACAACTCTTTTAGAACCTTCTACCCCCCGTAGCATACTCAGAAAGAACTCCCTCCAAGCTGAGGTCATCTCATCGTCTATGGTTGACTCTATGCGCATCAATTCCTCAAGGGTCCCCCTTGCTTTAATTTGCTCTTTTAGGGATGAGGCGTGCTGATTCAGGACAGGAACATCGGCGGCAGAATGGAAGGTTCCAGTACTAGCATCCTCGACTTTCTTGAGGAGTTCCATTCTCTTTTTCTCCCTTACCGCTACGCTGCGAGCATCTGCTAAGAGATTGTTGATTTCGCTGACGGTTTTTGCCCTGCTTATCTTGGAGGAATAATCTCGGCTTGCAATTATCGCCTGCTCTGTGCTTAGGTTAGCATAAAGAGATCTCACCTCAGCAAGTGCCGAGTTTCTGGTACTTTCCAGCCTATCAGCTTCCGGCTTGATTACAACGAGATAATAGACGGTGAAAGCAACCAGACCCAGAATGGCGAAGAAAACCACAGCCCCCAGGATTGGCCTTATGTCCGGCATTCTAAACTCGTGGGGCGGTTAAAAAGTCGCATATTTCCTTGCAGGGAAAGATTAGATGCGAAAAATCGTGGTTGCCTCTGGAAAAGGGGGGGTAGGGAGAACAACCCTCACCGCCAACTTGGGTGTGGCCTTGGCCAAGCTTGGTAAAAAAGTTCTCGTAATGGATGCAGGTTTCACCACTCCAGATCTGGGGCTTTTATTTAGGTTAGAAGGAGCTCTTTACACCATTAACGATGTTCTGTCCGGTAGCATCTCCCCCGAGGACGCCATGTACGACGGACCGTTTGGTGTTAAAGTGATGCCAATGGGAACCACAGCTGAGCATATGAAGAGATCTAATCCCGCAAAGTTCCCGGAGCTTGTGCGAAGAATCGAAGGATTTGATTTTCTCCTCATCGATGCCCCGGCAGGGGTGAAAAGGGAAGCGATTGCGGCTCTTCGTTCGGCTGAGGAAGCAATTTTTGTCACCCTCCCTGAGACAGTTTCTATCTCAGATACCCTAAAATCAGTGGCCATTGCTGACTTGCTCGGGCTAAAAAAACTGGGCACAATCGTAAACCGCGTGAAAGGTGAGGATTACGAAATTCCAGCCGAGGAAATCGAGAAAATATTGGAGCTACATGTTCTAGCTGAGATTCCAGAGGATCGAAGCGTGACAAGAGCAGGGGCTGTTGGAAGGCTCTTCATTCTTTCCTCTCCGAACAGACCAGCCGCTAGGGCACTAACCAGACTCGCCAGAAGGCTTAGCGAGTAGAGATATCTCGCCCCTCACCGTTCTCTTGATGTGAGTCAAAATGAGTTTCTGATATTCCAGAAGAAGTTTTCTTCGGGCCTCCTTCAATTTTCTAATTTCTAGGTCATAACTCCTCAAACGAATGGCGATGATAATCAAGGCCGCTGCCTCTCCTGGCAAGAGTAAGGAGAGAGCGGGGGGGCTGAGAGAGGGTCCAGGGGTGAGATAAAGGATGGCAGAGAAAAAGCAGGCAAATCCAAAAATCCAAGCCGCAAGGCTGAACCTAACCATTTTCGTCAAATAATCCCATCTCATTTTTGCAATTTCCTTCAGCTCCGAGGATAGATTGTTGAGCTCTTGTTTGATATCGCTAGTCAACACGGGCTATCACGTTTGCGAGTTTTTTGAAAGCTCTCGAGGAGCGGGAGCGGGGAGCGAAAACAAGAACAGGCTCCCCCACTGCTGTAGCTCTGGGGATTTCTGGATCCTCGGGAATTTCCGCGAGAATCGGCAGACCTAGCGTCAAGGCGACACGTCTGGTGGGGAGGGCTCCCCTCTGCACCCGATTGAGAATGGCGCCTCTGACCTTAAGTCCCAGCAGCTGGGCTATGGTTTTGGTGTTGAGAGCATTGCTGACCGACGCAAAATCCGGGTTGAGCACAAGAACCGCTTCCTCCGCAGCTCGGAGTGAAGCTAGAGTATCTTCGCCGAACCCCGAGGGACAATCCAAGAGCACGAAATCTTGATTTTTTGCCAATTTCTTTATAACGTCCCTTACACGGTCGAGCCTGATCGACTCCACCCCTGCAAGCGAAAGACCACAAGGGACAACTCGAAGATCATAGAAGCTCTGGTAAACAGCCTTCTCTGGCTTGGCCTTTCCCGCTAGGACTTCGTGAAGGGTCACTTTCTTGTCATGGAGTCCAAGCATGAGGCCAACGTCCGCCATGGTGAGATCGGTATCCACTATCACCGTGTGCTTTCCCATGGCTGCGAGTGCGGCACCCAGATTGCAAACCACTGTGCTTTTACCGGTACCGCCCTTTCCGGACAGGAAAGCTATGATTCTTCCCATTAACACTTGCTCATTTGTTATAGAAACAATCAGTTTTGATGAGAGGCCAGATAAGCATCGAGTTTATCTTCATTTTCTCAGCTCTCCTCATGCTCTTTGCCGGTACTTCCATAAACCTGTATCAGAGGGGAAGGACGGACCTAGACAAGGTGAACCAGCTGTCAGACGCGAGGAGAGCAGCGACGCTTATCGTTAACGCGCTGAACTCTGTTTACTCTGGAGGAATTGGCTCGAGGCAAACGGTCGAGTACTGGATGCCTCCGTCTTTCTTTGCTTGGGAAAATGATAATGGTCGCTGGGCTCTTCGCTTAAGTCTCGGTTCTGAGGTTCTGACTTTCCCCTCTCTCCTGCCAGCGGAAAACTTTCTTCAAGGAAAGTTCGAGAACTCAAATCAGCGAGCACTTCATCGAACTGTTTTCAACTACGTGAGCTTAGATAACCTCTATATAAGTGATTCGATCTTGGAGAAGACATGAGAGGTCAGGTAGCGGTTGAGTATTTAGTCATTTTTGGGGCTTTTCTCACCATTTTTGGGGCGGTTATCTGGCCTCAGGCAATTGTCCCCTCCGAGCAAGCGGCGACTGGCATCTCTTCCTTTTCTCGTGCTCGATGGTTGGCCGACTCCGTTGCCGATGCGATAAACTCAGTCTATGCAAGGGGCTTGGGTGCATGTCAAGTCTTCCTTTTCTCCCTTGATAGAAGCTGTGAACTTATTCTCGAAAACTGGAAGACGGAAAACGGTGTGCTTAGAGTGGTTAGAGTGACCGAAGGGAGGGAAAACTTCGCGTCTTCTGTAAGATATCTTTCCTCCGGATTGGCAAATTCACCAGTGTTTCTACCTCCCGAAACTTTTGTGGTTAGAGTCAGTTGGGAGAATAAGGCGGAGGGACTGTGGTATGAGAACAGGACTCTTTTCATCAACATTAGGCCAGCCTAAGGGGTTCTTCTCAATCGATTTTCTTTTGGCTATAGGAGTAATCGTAACCATCTTCGCGAGTATCTATTCTGTCGAGCTGAGATGGAGGGAGGTCTCGTTAAGGGAGGGAGAGATGGTAAGAGCTCAGGGAGCATGCGAAAAACTGTTGGCAGCCATCAACACTGTCTACACCAACGAAAACCTGGAAATCTTTGTTCTGCTTCCCTCGAACTTCTCCTACACTCTCACGCTTTCTCAAAACTTTCTCTACGCACTTAGAATAGAAGACAACTCCTGTTTAGCTTCGGTGCCGGTGTTGTGTGCGGAGGTGGTGAAACCTTTCACTCTAGGTCCGGAAAACTTGGCACATCCGATTCGAGTGAGCTGGAAGGAGAATGAGATAATAGTGGAGGCGATAGAATGAGAGGTCAGACAAGTCTGGAGATGTTGCTTCTTTTGTCTGGCGTGTTGATTGCGGCGGCGAGCCTAGCTTATTTTTCGAGGGGCAGAGGGGAAGAGCAGCTGGTCATGGGAGGGGTTAGATTTGGGGTTGAGAATGCGATAGCTGGTCTGAGGGACAACGGAGGGGAGTTTTCGGTCGAGAAGTGCTGGATGGAGGGCAGGGTTGTGATGGTTAGGGTAGTGGTCAAAAACTCCTTCATGCCCGATGAGGAGATAAGGGAGAGGGTTAGGGACAATGCACTGAATTTCCTTTGTTATGTTCTCACGGGTGGCTTTCCAACCGTGCCCGGACCAACGGGGGGTTATGATGTGGAGGTTGAGATCGAAAGGCTGTAGAGGACAAATTTTCACGCTGGACGCCTTTTTCGCAGTGGGTGTGTTTGCGCTAGCTTTAGGCTTGCTTGGTTCCAATTTTGGGGAACTCCGGGGCAGAATTCAGACTTACTGGTGGAGTTATTCTCTGGAGCGGACCGCAAACGACGCTGCAGACGCGTTGGTGTACACCTGCGGAACTCCAATGGATTGGGCTGATCACCCGGCTGATCTAAAGCTTCCGGGAATCGCCGAAAATTGGGAGAATCAAACCCTCAAATGTATCGTTGATGTTGAAAGGTTGGCTAGGCTTAGAGATATCCTGAAGGCTGGAAACTGGGATTCAGCCCCCGCCAGAACAAGTATAAGCAAGATGTTCGGCGGCGAGAGATTTTGGATAAAGGTTGGATTGCGGCAGGCCAAGCTTGTGGAAGGAACTTACCTAGAAAACGAGATCGTTCTTTGGAGTTTCTGGCCAAGCTGGCAATCTAATCAAACCCAGCCGCTTGGTTTCGAGAATGCGAGCAAAATAGTCGTGGTCCGGAGGCCCATCCTTCTGAGAGTCGGAAGGGTCCTCTGGGAAAGCTATGTGGAATTTGAGAGTGCGGGGGCTGTTGAGAATCAGTTTTCTTTCTATCTCAGCCAGTTCGAGTACGATGCCTTTGATCTCTATTTGCGGGTAGTCTCCGATCCAGATCCGAATTTTCGGGTAGATAATGTCTCGCTCGGAATAAACCAAGATCCACCCAGGGACCCCGTTGCCGACATGGAGGATGGTTATATCTACTATGGCTCGATGGGGGAAATCGTCGGATTCCCAAATCCATCAGTCGCCGGCCATCAGGTGACGCACGGGGGAATAGAAAACGACGTGTGGCTGAAGGAGCCTTTTGCACCAGGCTGGAATCAACTGAATACTCGGGTCTCGGGAGATGTCAATACTTGGGCTCTAGTCCAGCTAATTGAACTCCCAGCTTGTTCTTCTCCTTCCCTAGCCCTTATGGACCCCGAGTCTCTTAGAACAGGCTTCTTAGAGGTGGTGTTATGGAGATGAGGGACGAAGGATTTGTTCTCAGTTTGGATGCCGTTTTTGCCCTTCTCTTGACCACCATGCTCATAGCCGCAGCGGTAAAACTCGCACCTCCCGTCCTAGGTTACCAAGAGTATGGGTATGAGAGGCTTTCTAGATTTGCCTCCGATGCTCTCCTCTGTCTGGAGCGACGGGGGACTCTGAGCGAGGCTATTAGGATGCTCACGCAGAGAATACCGCTGCCAGAGAATGCAAAATTGATTTTGCGGGAGAATCTAAGGAGCCTTCTTCCCTCCTACCTACAGTTCAGGCTGGACATACAGCTTCCCCCTCACCTCCAGGCTAAGCTAGGGGTGCAGAGGCTAACAGTCTATCCGGATGACTCGCCCGCTTGGTCGGCTACTTTCGAGAATCTTGAGGAAATCGCGACCTGCACCCGTGTGACCACCGATTTCGTAATCTTGGAAAACCTGCGGATATTGGCTTGGGTGGACGAGAGTGATGAAAATATTTTTTTGGATAACATCCACAACCTTCGACCCAATTGGATTCTCATTCGCACCAACGATGAAGCCTACTTTGTGAGTCTGATAGGTCAGCTCAACGAGAACACACCCCATGTGGTTTTCCTCCCCGATGTGGATGTTTCTTTTGCTGCATCGACTAGGAGGACCCTCGAGCGGGGCAACAGGAATGGCTGGTATGGAGTGGTGGGGGGAGGGGCTACCATGCTAAACAACAATACACCGGAGTTCCGGAGGATTTTTGCGGCAAGGCTCAGAACCTCTAGGACACAAACTCAAGATATACGAATAGTAGACAACACCCATTACATTACCGAGAACTTCCAAATAGGGGAAAACATTCCTTACTTGGACGATATGCCGCAGTACAGATATGAGCCTCGGCGCGGCGTACCCGTTTACGTTCTCGCCCAGTCGTACTGGACCTCGCGGAGAAGGGACAATTGCGCCATCATAGCGAAGGACTCGCTTACCCAGATATCTCCCGGCGTATATCGCCGAGAAAGGGCGGTTCTTTTCAACACGCATTTTGTGGAGAGTACGGTGCGAGGAGTGGGGGAAAATCAATGGCTTACTCTAGTCATAAGGGCACTTGAATGGTCCTCGAGGAAAAAGCCCGAGTTTGAACCAGTAACCCTCTACGTCTGGAGGGGTCCCCATGCCTGACCAGCGAGGGTTCATCTTCAGCGGTCTTTCTCTTCTTCTGATCTTTACAATCACACTTCTTCTGTCAGCATTCCTTTCCTCTTTGAGGAGCGCGAGTGAGTCCTCCTCTATAAGAATTGCAGGGAGAAACGTTGCATTTGTGGCAGAGGATGTGGAGTACAATGTTTCCAAGTTGGCAGCGGCAGGATTTCTGGTCGATAATTCTCTCCTGCGCGATTTGGGACAAGTGTACTTTCAATACGGAGGGGTTCCTGTGAAGGCGTGGATTATCGAGAATCTTATCTACATATATGTCGGTAAGAGCTTGGGGATTGAGAACGTGCAATGCAGGAAAGTGGTCAGCGTCGCGGCTCCATGAGTCTGCGAAAATTTTTTCAGAAGCTGGGAGAAGCCGTCCTTCACCCTCATTTACCAAGACCCAAGTTCAAAATACCTAGGGTATCAGGCGAAGTCAGAGTCCCGGATTTGCTCCAGGGATACTTCGAGAGGAGGGGAATGGGGTGGCCAGAGTACGTGATTTTCAAGGTACAGATTGCTTTCCTTTCTTCACTCCTTTTCGCTCTCTGCACTCTCTTCTGGAACTGGGCGGTTTTGCCTCTCGTTTTGGTCTCTATCTACTCTATGTCTCTTCTTCCTCAGCTCAAGCAGGCTTTTCCCCAAGATTTTCCAGCCTATCGCTTTCTCCTCTTTCTTTGCGTTCTCCTCCCCTGGTTTCTCTTTCTGACACGCTACGGCATGATTTTCGTCGTTGCGGGGTTGGGGTTTCTGTTTGTTTCAATTTCGATTTTCCGGGCGAGATACGGTAGAGATTTCACTATTGGGGTCGTGGAAAAGACGTGGGGGGAAAGGGTGTTGGTCAGGGTGGGTTATGACATCAGGAGCAACACGAAGGCGGGGCTGTACTTCACCGAGGCCCCCTTCAGGGTTAGGAGAGGGCAGAAGGTGAAAGTGAAAGTGGAGAGGGCACTGTTCGGACTGATGGGTTCTAGAATCGGCCCAGTAATCGAAAAGATATCGTAAAATCGGTTGCGGGCGGGAGTCCCGAAAGATTTGACTTCAAAAGATCCAGGGCATCCTGCTTTGTATTTTCTATTTCTCCGGAAACGCTGGAGCTCATGGAGGAAGAGGAGGTGACGAAGCAAGCGAGAACCGCTGCAACGGCAACTAAGACGGCACTCAGGAGAAGTAAAAACTCAACTGTAGTTTGACCTTTTCGCATTAAACCTATTTCAAAATAACCTAAAATGCCTTAGTCGGTACAGGGTTTAGTCTTAGTACTGCTGGACTGTCAGATCTTTGACCGTGGTGTCGTATCGAATGGTCACAGTGTCACCAAGCTTCACCGCGTTCGTCAACGCCGTTAGCTGGATTTCCTCTCCTGGACCTATCTTACCTGTGGCACTTTGCCATGTGGTGACGGTCCCGCCCTTGTATTCGAACGACCAAGTAGCTACAGTTGAGCAGCCAGTCTCTCCCCTAAGCCATACCGTGTTGTCTGTTGGCTTCAGCCTCACCGAAACAATGATGGTGGGAGCCCCTGGAGCCCTAGTAACGTAGTACACAGCCACTGCCACCACCACGAGCACTGCAGCCAGTATCAGGAGGTACTCGGTCGCTCCTTGACCTTTCATCCTCATCTTCTCATCACCTCCTCTGATTAATTCAAACCCCCCCTTAAAAACCTATGTGGGTACCGGCGCTATGAACCTGAGTGCCGTACCTGATGCCTTCACTATGAGCACAGCCATCGGGACGAAGAGGAAAGAGTATCGAAGCCCCTTACCAGCACTCCCATATCTGATGGTACCTACCGCGAGACCGGAGATGAAGGCCTCGATGGCGACATAAATCGTCACCGGGAGGCTGAGCTGAGCGGTTACTCCTCCTCCCTTCTGCGGCCCTACCCCTATCGTCGTTATGGACAATGCAAGTCCTATTACAAACGGTGCGGCCAGGACCGAGACCACCATTAGGAACAGGACCTGCTGGGTGGTTACGGCTATCCTTTCTCTCTGAATGGCTCGTATCTCGATAGCATCAGTGGCGACGGCATCGAGTACATCGGCCAACCCTGCCCCCCTCTCCACACCCTCCACAATCAATCTGGCAGTTCGCTCACATAGGGGGGAGAAAGATCTCTTGCCGAAAGCCAGAAGGGCGCTGGCAAGGCTCCTTCCCTTCTTCACCTCCGCAACCACTCTTCTGAACTCTTCCGAAAGTGCTCCATATTTTGACTTGGAAATTTCGGTCAAGGCCTCCTCCACTCCCACTCCCGCTCTGAGAACGCTCGCCATGTGTCTCAAAGCGTCCGGGAGGTCCCTCTCCAGTTCCGCTGCCCTCTTTTTTGCCCGCTGGTACGGGACTACCAAAACAAGAACGAGAAAGAGAACGGGGAACAGGGCGGGGAATAAGAGGAAAAGAACGGGGGAGAAGAGAATTCCTCCCATTACCCCCGCAAGGGCTGACAGAAAAAGGGAGAGGAGAAGAGATAGCCCGGCGAACTCCTCAGCGGTGAAAGCCATTCTCGTGGAGGCGAGCCTTCTATCGAGGTTAATCCTGAAGCTCTCAGGGAGGAGCCTTCCGAGCTGTGCGATGCGTTTGGAAACCATGTTAGAGCTTGGGCTCCATTCTCTTGATGGTCAAGACCAAGAACAGCAGGAGTAGGGGTAGGAGGAAAATCAGCATCATCGAAATCACCGCCGGCGGAAGAGCGGCCGCCCCTATCCTTCCCATGACGGTGAAGGCGATGATGAGCATGGCCGGAAGAACCGAAGAGGCAAACATGTACATCAGACCAAAAAGGTTAAGGGATTGGGTGTAATCCCTGAGCTTCATGCGTAGCTCGAAGGCGGTCTCGTTGGCCATTGAGGTCAGAATTTTTGCCAGATCCCCACCTGTCTGGAGGGTTCTTCTTATCTGCCTGATAGATCTCCTGAGCGGGATGGATTCCACTCTCTCGTCCAGCCTCGCCAAGGCGTCCTCCAAACTCATTCCTGCCTTGACGTCCTGCACCACCCTCCCGAACTCCTCCGAGAGTGCTCCATAGTCGGCCTGCGAAATCGACACAATGGCCTCAGGAAGTCCCACACCGGAGTTGAGACTTGTGGAAAGATGCCTCAAAACGTAGGGGAGCTTTCTGTTGATATCAATCACCCTTGCTAGGGCTCGCTTCTTGGGGTAGTTTCGAGTGTAGATGAAGATGAAAATGAAACCGAACAATCCGATGGGAAGATTAAGGGGGAAGGGGAGGAAGAACATGCAAAAGAGAAAGAGGGGTACTCCAACCAAAAGGGTGAGGGCAAGGGTGAGAGCAACGAAGGCCTCTGGGGAAATTTTCATGTTTGCACGATAGAGATCGTGTTCCAATCCGGCGAAAGAGCTCACGAGTCTTTGTGCGGGCTTCTTGAAGGGGGAAATCAAAAACTGGGTGACGCGCTCGGAGAAGGGGCGGCGGAGTTCGGTCCTCCTCCTCATCCAAGCCTTTTCTTCCTCCGGAACGAACTCGCGTGTTAGCGGGGCGACAGACTCCTTCATCCTTTCCAAACGCTCGACCGCTTCTTCCTCTCCAGGCTTCCCACCCATGGTCTCGCCCACCTTAAGCAGGCCTGCACCCACCTTAGAGAAGAGCAAGAACAGCGGATTTTCCCTCTTTCTTCTCGCCATTCAGTCCACCTCTTTCAGGACTTTCTCGGGCTCCAGATAGTATCGCTGAATGACCTCAGAAACCCGTTTGAGATCCCTTATTCCCTTCTTGGCGAGCCAAGCAAGCACCCTCTGTCTCCTTTTCATCTCCTGATGAAGCTCCCCAAGTGTCATGCCCGAGAACTCGGAAATCATACGAAGGGTTCGGCTTGGTACGTTCGTGGGAAGGAGATCGTCTTTCCTCGCATCCCAAACGTATATCCTACTCAACTGCGGCCTTCCTCCTTCTAGTCCCGTTATTTCCGCGACCTCCGTTATCCTCCTAACTACCCCCTTCTGCTTGTGAAGGATGCGCTGCTGCATGATGATGATATCGAGGGCGGGAATCATGATTGGCGGAACGCTCATGGGGGGCTCGGTCAAGCGGGTGATGGTCTCGGCCGCGGAGTTGGCATGGAGGGTCCCCATGCAGCCCTCATGCCCAGTGTTCATGGCTGTGAACATGGTGAGCGCCTCCGGCCCCCTGACCTCCCCGACAATCAATCTGTCAGGTCTCATTCGGAGGGCATTTTTCACCAAATCATCCATAGTAATCTCCCCCCGGCCTTCGATGTTGGGAGGGCGAGTGTTTGGGTTCGTGGCTACAAAACCCATCTCACCAGCCGGGTAGTAGCGGGTGGAAGAGGGGGCAATGTTATACGAATGAAGAGCTTGGTAATTCCATTCCTTTCTCACTTGTGTAACCCTACACCAAACTATGTCTCCTTCCCTTCCTCCAACCGCCCTCGGCTTGAATTGCCGACTTGATTTGAGGAGATAGTTGAGTCGTGTTCGGTTGCGCTTGCACACGTACGGTCTGAGTTTTTCAGCAAGCTTCTTCGCGTCCTTCCCGCTCACCGAAATCTGGTAAGTCTGGGTAGGCTTGTACCCCCCTCTCCTTTCCCAAACTTTGCTGAAGACTCCAAGTCTGCAAAGAAGGTATCTAACTCCAGTTGCGAGTTCCCGGCTCGTGGTGGTCAGAAAGATGCGACCACTTCTATAATCCACGCAACCATCGCTGTCCACAAGTCCCGCAAGATATGCTGCAACAACGTTTTCCTTTGCCCTTTGAATTACTTCTGGGACCTTCAGTGCTCGAGCCTTCTTGCCTATAGGAATCTCAAAGAATTTGTGGATAAACTCGGCAATCAACACCGAATCCAAAACATAGCAAATCTCTCGCTTTTTCCTCGCTCTTCGCCTTATCCTGAGTTTCGCTGCAACACCAAAGACTTTCTTGCTTGTTTTTAGGGTTTCTAGTTTCGTGCCAGGATATATTTTCACTCGGTATTTCTCGAGACTCCCATCCCCAGAAATCACTCCTACTAGGTAGGCTAGGTGCTCATCGAGTTTAGCGGGGAGATGAATCACTTGCTTCCCTCTATTCCCAACCCATCGTGTGAAATGAGGAAGTTCCCTCTCCAAGATTTCCGAGAGCCTCAGCAACAGGTGGAGAGGAACGTGATTGGGAATCTTTTTGTACAAGTAGTTTTCAAGAGCTTTCTCGGAAATCCCTATCTTCCTTGCGAGCTCCGCGTTGGTATAGCCGAGTCTCCTAGTCTCTTTCATCATCTCTTTCAGCACTGGGCTAGCCTGCGACCGATGAACCCTCCAGTGGGCAAATTTCTTAGGATCTATGCTCACTTCCTCTCCAGGAAGGTCAACCGACGCGAGAATTGGCAAGTAATCTCCCACTTTCACTTTTCCCGCTGGCAGTTCCACCTTTTTTCCGCCCGAGAGGGCCAGAAGGGGAGAGTTGGGTGTTACTCTGAGCCTGCTTCCATCAGCCGTTCTTATCACCACCCAGTATTCTGGGATGTGGGTTCTTCCCAAAAGCTCGAGCGTGTCGGGGAAGGTCTCTAGTTCGGGAACCTTTGTGGCGAGCACTGAGGACACCGGATTGGGATACTCGAGATAAAGGTTAGGACCAGAGAGGATAGTTCTTCCGGTATGTCTCTTAGCTTCCTTTTCAAAGCTCTCTCCTACTCTCCTAAGAACACCACTTCCGTCTATGAAGAAGGTGCGGGGATGCACGCATTCCAGCCTCACCCAGTGTTTGTGGAAGAGTTGCAATTCTGCGGTGTCCTCGATGGAAATTATCCTCTCCCTCTCGGGGACGAAGCTTGAGAGGGTGTTAAGGGTAGTGGTCTTCCCCGAACCTGTTCCTCCAGATATGAGGATATTCGCAGGCTTCACTCCAAAGCCGTCCGTCACCGCCCAAAGGAACGAGGCCACTTCTAGGTTGAGCGTTCCAAAGTTCAGTAGGTCTACCACTGTCAGTGGGTCCGACCTGAACTTCCTGATGGAGATGGTGGGCCCATCTAGCGAGACGGGAGGAAGGGTGGCATTCACCCTACTTCCATCTGGCAACCTCGCGTCCAAAAGTGGCACCTGCTGGTCTATCCTCCTCCCCACGACCCTCGCCATCTTCTCGATGAGATAGCGAATGGACTCCTCGTCCTCGAAGATTACATTCGTGCAACACATGCCGTATTTCCTATGATACACGTAAACAGGCTTTCCTGTCCCTATCACCAAGATGTCCTCGAGTCTATCGTCGGCGAGGAGAGGGTCGAGGGGCCCGTAGCCGAGCATGTCTCTAACTGCCAGCTCGGAAATGATTTTGACGCGGCTTGACGCAACACGGAGCTTTTTTGCCTCCTCCGCCCCGATTCTCATGGTTTCTTTAAGGAAGAGCTGCCTGAGTGCCGAAGGGTCCTTGAAGCTGGAGGGGTCTACCTTCACCTCCTCCGCCGCCCTTTCCTTGACGATTTTCAGGAGTTTTTTCTCGGAATCGGTCAGCTGCGGAAGCTTGAGTCTATACAAAGGCAGGATCTCGCCCTCGACTGAAAGTATTTCACACTCCCCGTATCTGTCCAAGACCTTCGCCTTGGCAGGTGTTTCAGGGGCCCCCCAAAGAACTGGCTTTACCTTTTCCTCCTGGGTCACTGGCGTCACTTCTGTTTTGCCCTCTGCGGAAATCTCGGCTAGAATTTTTGAAATGTATCCTCCTTCCTCCTTCTTCGCCATTCAACTAATTTCCGTTAGCCGAAAAATAGACATAAACGAACTTTATTTTGGCGGGGGTGCCTGAGCCTGGTCGAAAGGGCAGGACTTAAGATCCTGTAGCCGTAGGGCTCTCAGGGGTTCAAATCCCCTCCCCCGCACTTATCTGGGCACGAGAAAAACAGAGTTAATTAAAGGCGACTGTTTTAGTAATTACAATCGAGTTCCGCCGAGATTGTTTCAACCTCTCTCAAGGTCAGACTCCAAGCCATCCAACCTTGACGAGCTTTCGCGTTGATCAATACCGTATCCAGCCAGCTCTAGACTGACCGCACCCACTATCAGGTTTTCACTGGCTTCTTAGCATCTTCTTCACATTCTCCGGAAGCTCGCATATCGCCATTTTCTCTGAGAGTAATCTTTCTCCTTCTACCTCAAGCTCCTTTACCAGCACTTCGCAGGAAACGATCTGTCCGGAAAGTGTCATCAAGTCTATCTTGCGTCCCGTGCGCTCAACACCTATCTGCTCGGCAAAATCCCGGTCCAGTATACTCATCAGCGTTCCCGTATCAACAACAGCCTTCCCGCTGGCAGAACCCTCAGTTCCGACGAGCCTGAACCTGGATAAGACGATTTCCCATCCGAATTTTGTCTACACCCTTTAACTAGTCAGGGCGTTTCCTTCTGACTGAAATCAATGGCTCTAAACGGGTGTCTTTTATGAGACCAATTCAAGGGAAGTCCCAAATCTTCATCAAAGAAGCCTACGGAGCTAAGTCGGTCGAAAGCTTGCCAGCCTTACTTTCCCACTCAGGAAACTTGTATGTGTTGCTCGCGGCGACCTGTCTTCAGGGGATGCCGTGAGCATTCCAGAGGTCGATAGACAGGCTTCTGAAACCTCCGTGCTTGGTAGGAACGGTGTTAGATACTCAGAAATCCCCAGTAAACCGCCACGTTCAGCAGCGTGAGCGGTGCCCCGATTTTCACAAAGGTCAGGGAGTCACCCGTTCTCTTTTCCGCGTTCTGGATGATGATGACGTTGCTGGCCGCCCCGAGGATGGTGAGGTTCCCAGCGATGGTGCTTCCCGCCGCCAGTGCCACAAGCTCCTTGGTGCCGCACCGGCCTGAAGGAGCAGGGGCAGGTAAAGGGCGACCAGAGGGACGTTTGAGATGAACTGACTCAGCACTACGCCGACCAGAAGGATCATCTCGATTGAGAGAAGGTTGAAACCGGAATTCTCGACCAGCGACTGGAAGAATCCCGTGAGCCAAACGCTTCGCATGAGCACGAACATGGAGGCGAAGAAAATCAAGGTGCGCCAGTCGACCTTCCTCAGAATCTCCCTCCTCCTCCGGCTGAAAAGGAGAATGGGAGCCGCCGAGGCGAGGGCGATTTAAGTGAGCCTGAAGTCGAAGGAGGAAAGCCACCGCCAGGACCTTCAGGACAATCAGCGCTAGGATGAGGGCTAGAGAAATCTTGGAGAGGGTTGCGAGCTGGTGGTCCCTTATAGGTTCCTGCGAGTGCTCGATCCTTCCGCGGCGGAATTGGCCTGGGAAGAAGAGCCTCAGAAGGAGAAAGGCAATCAGAAGGTTCAGGACGGTGGGGAGGAAAAGGAACCTGAGAAAGGTGGTGAAGGGCTCAGTGATGTTGCCCCTCACGGCAATCAGGAGGTTCTGGGGGTTTCCAATCGGGCTCATGGTGCTTCCAATGGTGACGGAGAAGGCGAGCGTGAGCAGGAGGAGCTTGGGGTCGATCCCATGCTTTTTGGCCAACAGGAGGACCACGGGCACCCCTATGATGGTGACGGTGTCGTTCATGACGGAGGGCGGAAAGGAAGCCCATGACGAAGAGGATGGAGAGAACCAGGGAGTTGACCGGGTGGGCCCTTTTGAACAGCCGGTAGGGAAGGTGCGCTAGATAGCCGCTCTCCTCCATCGCCCTTCCCACGACAAACATCCCGAAGAGGAAGAGCATCACGTCAAGGTCGATAGATGCCGCCGCCTCCTTCGGTGAAATCTGACCCGTG
>Ga0080004_1076029_pt1 | contig 20592 bp, 20 predicted proteins | sample WasSprMetagenome_FD_69207 | JGI IMG/M metagenome (GOLD analysis project Ga0080004, IMG submission 69207) | Sulfidic aquatic microbial communities from Washburn Spring, Yellowstone National Park, USA - WS (SPADES assembly) (version 2) | ecosystem: Environmental > Aquatic > Thermal springs > Hot...
CAATTGCGCTTGCAAACTTGCGGGTGAGAACGGTTTCGCTCCCAAGCGCTTTAAGATTTGGCTCAAATCAACTTTCGCCATCGCAATCCCGTGAGCGGGAGCGTTGCGGACGATGACGATTATCTCATTTGTCTGTGCTTTTACCATCGTCGCAAAAGCGATTACAAAGCCGGCGAACAGCGAAGCCACAATTGTTTTCCTCAAGTCGCTTCACCTCCTTGTGGGTGTTCAATCAACGGACTTCAATGACCACGACTTCGGGCGAGTTAAACCATCGTGGCGCTTTGTTACCTGCAGTCACGCCACTTGTAATGTAAATCAAAGTTGTCCCGATGTCATGCAAGCCATGCGGGTAGTGCCATCCATACTCAGTTCCGGGCACAAGTCTCAATCCCATCAAGCTACTTAACAAGCGGTTAAGTGGCATCCAGACATGTCCTGCGTGGGTGTGTCCCGACAAAATCAGCTTGACTGGTTGGCGCTGTAAGAATGCCCCATAGCGTTGCAAGTCAGCCGAGGATATAGCGGTGTGCTTCGTCATGAACTTCCTTCGTTCATGCTCCCTCATCCAAAAGAGAGCCACATCTGGGTTGTGCGAGAGCAAGACGATCGGCACATCCTCGGGGACTTTTGAAAACGCCTTCTTCCAATCGGGCTTGCCCGACCATAAGTCATCAACGCCGACAAGCGCGATGGTTGTTTTGTCCCTCTCCAAGGTGATGCCTTCGTTGACCAGCACTCTAACGCCGACATCTTGCAGTGTGGTGATAATCTCGTTAGCGCCAGCCCAGTGATCATGGTTGCCCAAGACTGCATAAACTCCTAATGGCGCTTGAATTCCTTGTAGCGCTGACTTCACAAACGGTATCGCCAGTCTGCTCGTGACGAAGTCACCAAGTAGCAAGATGGCATCTGGGTGTTGCTCTATTGCGGTGCGAACAAACTTTTGAGCCTTTCTCACACCGCGACCATTAGCGCCGATGTGAATGTCGCTCAGTATGACGAAGCGAATTGGTGTAGTTATGCTGAGTTGGATTTGCAGGCGTGTCACTCTGATTCGCTGTGCGAAAAGAAAGCCGAGAATAAACATCACGACAAGTGCGCAAAGCACCAGCATGCTCATTCTGGCTATCACTCCACACACCTCATTTGCGAACCTACCAACATGTTTTCGTTGAGCCAGCTTACGCAAATGCATTCTCATAGTGCCGACAATCTTTATTTTGTGTCTTGTTCGTTTTGTAGCGCCTGAGCGATTGTCATGAGTGTCATGTTGGTGGCACAATCTCACTGGTGCTTCAAACTCAATTAAGTGCTTTGAGTGCAATTTGGAGGTGAGCATGAGATGGAACGCACGAGGAGGCAATTTCTGCGTGAGGCTGTAGCGCTCACTTCAACGATGTTCCTCGGCAAATCCGTTTTCGGTGCGAACGAAAAGATCGGTGTTGGAGTAATTGGCTGTGGTGGCATGGGAGGCGCCCACATGAGCACGATACGGAGGTTGAAAGAAAGCGGTGAAGCTGTCGAGCTTGTTGCTGTGTGCGATGTTTGGCAGAAGCGCCTTGATGCTGCAGCGAAGACGACCGGAGCAAAGCCTTATAGGGACTACCGCAAACTCATCGAGGACAAATCCGTTGATGCAGTCTGCATAGCTACTCCAGACCACTGGCACGCCAAGATAGCCATTGATGCTATGGAAGCTGGCAAAGATGTCTACTGCGAGAAGCCAATGACATATTGGAAGTCGCTTGATGAGCCAAAGAAGATAGTTGAGACGCTACAAAGGCAGAAGCGAGTCCTTCAAGTTGGCACTCAAGGCATGTCCGATAGCATATGGGAGCAAGTTGCCGAACTTATAAGCGCAGGTGAAGTGGGCACTTTGATACACGCTCAAGCTGCTGATATGAGGACTGGGCATTGGAGTGTCCTTTGTGGCTGTGAGAAGGACATAGACCCAGATGCCAAGCCCGGTGAAAACCTTGATTGGGACATGTGGCTCGGTTGGCAATTTGGGCTTGCTCCAAGACGCCCATTTGAACCGAGCCGTTTCTTCGCCTTCAGGATCTTCTGGGATTACTCTGGTGGTCTGGCGACTGACTGGTTTCCGCACATACTCACACCGCTTATCAGGACGATGGGGCTTAAGTTCCCAAAGCGCGTGACAGCATCTGGCGGTTTGTATGTCCCAGAGCACAAGCTCAGGTGGGAAGTCCCCGACATCTTCCAGATGCTCGTTGAGTATCCAGATGGACCTTCTGTTTTGCTCGTCGCTTGCTTGGGAAACAACTTTGGCATCCCGATGATAATCAGGGGCAGTAAGGCAACCGTCACATTTGAAGGACCTGGAGCAATCATTCATCCACAGCGTGAAGTCGTTGGCGAACAGCCAAGGAAGGAGATCCAGCGAAAGCGTGGTGCATCGCTTGAGGAGCATTGGCGTGACTTCCTGAACTGCATACGCTCGCGTCAACAGCCAAGGAGTAATGCCTTCTTGGGTTACTATGTCATGACCGCAATTCACATGGGCATCCGTTCTTACCTTGAGGGGCGCACAATGGAGTTTGACGAGAAGACGGAAACAGTAAAACCAGTTTGAAGTTAGCTTTGTTGCATGTGCCATAGTTCGCTCATTGCGCATATAGTGCAGTTGCGTGGTGGTGGCTGTATGGCGAAGGTTTCCATCAGCGGCTCAATAGTTCAAGTTGAGACGGACAAGTATTGTGCAGCGGTTCAAACAGAGGGCTATGTGACGGGCGTTATGGGTGGGAGCTTCTTCGACAAAGCGACTGGCGCAAGGGATGCTGGCTTCGGTCTCATGATCGTTGACTTCCTTCTTGAGCCGGGCGCTGATACTGACGAAACCCCGAATGAGTTGCGTTACCACTGGGGCGATAAAATTCACGGCAACATACCAAAGCGTTATGTTGAGTTGCCCCAGATATGCACCCAAGCAAAGAAGCTACCGTTTGAAGTCATTGAAGGAAACGGCTTTGTTGCAGTCCATCAGTGGTTCAAATGGCACATTTCGCGCCCCCCATACAGGAGTGGTTCTCGTTGGGAGCAATGGCTTGTTTTCCAAGACGGCGTCCGTTGGTTTGTGGCTTATGATAAAGTGACGAGCGCAAACGATGTTGATTGCCTGTTGCTGCGCATGGACATGCCAGGGCACATAAGGCATAACAGAGGCGATACATTCAACCAAGTCTACCTCAGCTATTACGGCTTCATACCAGCTGAGGCTTTCTTTGAAGACTTCCCGCCAGATGAGCGTTACCTCTACAGGCGCGAGGATGGCAAAGTGCCAAAGCGCTTCATAAGAGGTTACCAGCTGAGAAATGGTGTTTGGCTGTTAGGAATGTGCCTTCATCCATCAATCGTTTATGAGGCGTGGTGCCATCAGCGTGGCTATGTGTGCATGATTCAAGAGATTGGTGGGCTTAAGGTTAGAGTTGGCGATAGCTTCGGCTCGACCCATGTAATCGGCTTCTTCGAGGACATAGAGGAGGCTAAAGAGTTGTTTGATTCACACGAGGGTGCAACCGCTGTTAATGTGAGCAAGCAAGGTTGGTTGTTTGAGCGCTAAACAGATGTGGGAGCGTGGTGATGTTCGTGGCTGAGCTACCCGAATACATAATCAGCGTCATGGCGCGTGACAGACCCGGGATAATCGCTGGCATCGGTAAGGCAATCTACGAGCTTGGTGGAAACATCGAAGAGCTGAGCCAGACCGTCGTTAGAGGTTACTTTACGATCATCGTTTGCGCCACATTCCCAAGCCCGCAACCCCCGCTTGAGCTCGTCGTAAAGGCTATTGAGGAAACTGGTGCGCCGGGCGAATTGCATGTCATGGCATGCATACGCCATCCAAGCGAACCTATGAGTGCAACGCCAGAGTCTTATGACAGGTTTATCCTCACCGTCTACGGCACGGATCAACCTGGCATAATCTATCGTATGGCATCGTATCTTGCATCGCGTGGCATCAACATAACAGACCTATACGGGAGGGCAAGTGGTGGCGGTTTCACGATGGTGCTTGAGCTCTCAGTCCCACCAGAGCTTGACCCGAGGGAATTGAAGCAAGACCTTGAGGAGTTGGGACGCTCAATCGGGCTGTCAGCTCACTTCCAACACGAGAACCTGTTCAAAGCGACTCACGATTTGCGTTCGCTTTCAACTCCCACGCTTTAGCGTTGCAGGCTGGATTGAAAATGCTCAAACGCCATCTTCAAGGCGCTCAGTTTCTGAGGCTTGTTAGCGGTGCTGGGATGCGCCCACCATGCCTTACAAACTCTTTGCTACAACCTGCGTTACGAATTTCCATGACCACCGTCTCACCGAAGAGCCCACCGAAGCTCACCCTCTCGCCAGCCCTTTTACCCTTGACTGGTATGACTCTGACGGCTGTCGTCTTGTGATTAACCACACCTATGGCGAGTTCGTCGGCTATCAAAGCTGCTATGGTTTCCGCATCCACATCGCCCGGTATGGCTATCATGTCTAAGCCTACGGAGCTCACGCTCGTCATCGCCTCGAGTTTCTCAATCGTTAGTGAACCTGTAGCTACTGCCTGCGATAAACAGCTGTCTTCAGCTACAGGTATGAAAGCCCCAGATAGCCCTCCAACAGCCGATGACGCAAACAGCCCTCCCTTCTTCACCGCATCCGTTAATAGTGCCAATGCTGCAGTTGATCCGGGTGCGCCAACCCTTTCTATACCCATCGCTTGAAGTATCTCGCCAACGCTATCTCCGACCTTCGGGGTTGGGGCGAGCGATAAATCAACTATGCCGAAGTTGGCTCCAACTGCCTGCGCTATTTCCCTCCCGATGAGCTCGCCTATGCGTGTCAGCCTGAACGCCGTTGTCTTTATCACCTCAGCTATGTCGTTGAGTGTTAGCTTCGGCTTCATCTCCTTTGCCCTCTCAATTGCGCCCTTAACCACTCCAGGTCCGCTAACGCCAACATTGATGACGCATTCAGCCTCACCAACACCGTTGAATGCGCCAGCCATGAACGGGTTATCTTCTGGAGCATTCGCAAATATGACGAACTTGGCGCACCCAAAGCCGTTTCTATCCGCTGTCCTCTCGGCAACCTTGAGGAGCATCTCGCTGACAAGCAAGACAGCATCCATGTTTATTCCAGAGGCAGTTGAAGCTGCATTGACTGACGCACAAAGTCTTTCTGTCTCGCTGAGCGCATCAGGCAATGAGCGTATGAGTGTTTCATCGTCTCTCGTCATGCCCTTATGCACGAGTGCCGTATAGCCACCGATGAGGTCAACTCCTAACTCACGAGCCACTTCATCAAGCGTATGTGCCACACTGACAAAACCATCGTGCCTATGCCCCGCAGCAACAATGCTTATCGGTGTGACTGCGATACGACGGTGAACAATCGGCACCCCATATTTGACTTCAAGCGCCTCACATGCCGACTGCAGTTTCTGTGCTCTTTCGTAAATCCTCGAGCGTATGCGCTCGCAAAGCTTTTTCACATTATCACTTGAACAGCCGAGAAGGCTTATGCCCATTGTGACAGTGCGCACATCGAAGTTCTCCTCGTGGATCATTCGTATCGTGCTGAGTATGTCTTCAGTGCGAACCATAGAACCACCCCCAACATGGCACATGGAATGACGCTCTTTAGTATTATACTACTGCCTGCCAAGCCAACTGTGATGATGCCAAGAGATATGACGCTTCTTGGCTTGAGTAAAATTCAGCCCAGCGCCTTGGCGAAAACAAAAGCACTCACAAGGCTCGTGGCTAAAGCCAGTAGCTTGAACAGGTTAGGACTCATTCCAACAAGGTTGACAGTTGACTTTTTTTTTGCGCTACACTCAATTGTGGGAATGGGTGCAAGCTAAGTTGAGAGGGAGGTGATGTAAAAGGGGAGGTGTTAGTTAGGCGAGTTGAGAAGTAGCAAGCCAAGTGCGAAGAACAAAACCCGTTCAAGGGGTGATGCGAGACGAAAGCGATAAAGGGAAAGAGAGGTGGCTTCACGCTGATAGAGCTGCTGGTGGTGATTGCCATAATCGCCATCTTGGCGGCGATTCTGTTTCCAGTGTTTGCGAGGGCGAGGGAGAAAGCAAGGACTGCAAGCTGTATGAGCAATTTGAGGCAAATGGGGAATGCCATGTTGATGTATGCTCAAGATTATGACGAGCGTTTTCCAGGTCACGGCAACGATGCGGTAGTTGAAACGATTTTTCCAATCGTGCTCTTACCATACACAAAGAATCAACAACTTTTCCATTGCCCAAGTGGTCCTGGATCAATGCATTATCATGTTCCTGGTGGGAGCGATTACGGGTTGAATTGCTACTACCTCGGTTACAGGAGTTTGGCTGAGGTTGCGGATGCACCTGGCACGATTATGATTGCCGATTCAAATGGCGACAACAGGATTGGTCCTGAGTGGACTGCGTTGCCATGTCGTGGTGGTAGTGCTGGTTCGCCAACCGATATGCAAGTTGTCCCGAGGCATAACGAGATGTTCGTCACATGCTTCGTTGATGGGCATGTGAAGGTCATGAAGTTCGATCACCTTGTGACTGAGCCAAAGAATGGTTTGACCCGACGCAATTCTGAGTTGGCTGGTGTTAGCGGGTTCAAGTTAGAAGTTGAATGAGCTCCTTTGCGTTTCTAACAGCGTATGCGTTCACATCGTTGTTGAAGTAGACGAAGACGCTGATGCCTCTGTCCATCATCTTTCGTATTTGCTTCGCCCACCATTCAAGCTCATCAATTGGGTAACAGCCTGAATAAAGCTTGTTCCAACCGTGCATGCGTATGTAACTAAAGTCGGCTGTTACGAGTATAGCTTTTGGGAGCATCGGGGCGCTCGGTATGCAGAAGGCACAGCCAAACTCCTCAAGCACCCTTATGCTCTCATTGTCGCTCCACCAACTGTGATGCCTAAACTCAACTGCGTATCTGTATCCCTTTGGTAGTTGGCTTAAGAAAGAGCGTAGCCTCTCGGCGTCGGCTTTGAGCATCGGCGGGAGTTGCCACAGTATAACCTTCGCCTTATCACGCAATCCCTCAACTGCTTCAAAGAACCTGCGCAACGGTTCCTCAACGGATTTAAGTTTACGCATGTGCGTTATGAACTTGTTGCCCTTTACCGAGAAGACGAAGCCATCGGGTGTCTGCTCATACCAGCTCTCAAAAGTAGCCCTTGATGGAAGGCGATAGAAAGAGTTGTTGACCTCAACCGTTTTGAAGTTCTGCGAATAGAAATCAAGCCAGCGTGTTTGAGCCAATCCATTTGGGTAGAATGCACCGCGCCAGTGCGGATAGACCCACCCTGATGTGCCTATGAACAACTCTGCCATCGCTTCGCACCGCTCCACATTCCTGTTCCATCGTTTCCAAGCGCTACCCACTATAAAGGTTTGTCGCAAACTCCTCCCTTTGCTACAAAATGCTAATGGCACCACCAAGAGAAAGGGGATGACGAAGTAAGATGCGTTCCTATGAGCCATTGACATTGAGCAAATTGCTCTCGCTTCACAGCGAGCGTGAGGAGGAGATAAAGAGAAGGCTCAATGAGTTTGAAGAGGTTGGCAGGTCGGCGAGTGACTTGGAGCTGTTTGAAGAGCTCGTTTTTTGCATATGCGCTGCTGGCTATTCGGCTCGTGGTGCCATGCGTTGTGTTGAGGCGATAAAGCCAGCGTTGATGGATGGCGATGTCGACGAGATAGCACAGATGATGAGCTTCCATCGGTATGCTAAAAGCAGGGCGAGATACATCGTCCACACGAGGGAATACCTCAAGAGGGAACTTGGCTTCAAGCTCAAAGAGAAGCTAAGCTCAATAGCCGACCACTATGAGAGGCGTGACTTTTTAGCTTTGAACCGTGACATAAAAGGCATCGGCTACAAGGAAGCCTCTCATTTCCTGCGCAACATAGGCTATAAGGGATATGCCATACTTGATAGGCATGTTTTGCGCTGCTTAAATGAGCTTGGTGTCCTCGAAGATGAGAGACAACCAAAAACGAGGAGGCAATACATTGAAGCCGAAGAGAAGGTGAAGGAGTTTTCTCAACGCATCGGGATAAGCGTTGATGAGCTTGACTTGCTCCTTTGGTCGTATCGCACCGGCGAGATACTGAAGTGAGCTAATGCTACTACCTATCACCTTTTGATTGCCTTGACGATGAGGATGTATCCTGCGCAAGGTCGTAGGTAATCAACCTCAAAGTGTGTTGATAGAGCCTCCCTCAACTCGTCTGCCGTCCAACGGTAGAAGTAGATGCCACCCCTGTGGTAGCCCTCTCGTTTGCTGAAGAGCTTCATCAGCCAAGACCAATGGTAAATTGAGAAGACGAAAGGCGCTCCCTCTTTCAACACCCTCGCTATCTCTTTGAAGGCAGCGCATTGAAGTTGTTTCCCTGGGATGTGTTCAATGGCTTGTGCGCTGAATACGAGGTCGCAAGTTCCTTCCCTAAGTGGGATTGAGTTTGCATCGCCATGTAGCAGAAGCCAGTTACACCGTGATCTGTTTCGTGCCTGTCTTATGCGTTCCATGCACCGCAGTAATGATCCATAAGAGAGGTCAAGCGCAAAAAGCCTCTCACATCGCCTCATGAGCTCAACTGTTACGCGTCCGGTGCCACAGCCCACCTCAAGTGCCACACCGTATGAAAGGTCACCGAGCAACCTCCTGTAAACTGGTAGCTCAAACATCCCAACAAGCTTTAACCCAATGAGCCTGTCATACCAGCCCGCCTGCTCATCTCTTGTGCGCTGTTCACGCAACTTCTGAAGATCACAATCGTCAATCGGTCTCTCAAGCCTTAGAGGTTGCATGTGCACGATACCATATTCAACCCTGAAGTAGCGCCCGCACTTGAGGCAGGTAAGCGAGTTGCCCTCGGCGTTTATTTCACCACCATCATCTGGGCAGGCGAGCAATTGAAACATATCGCTTCGCATCATCTCAGTTTACCTCAACAGGTTAGGTGAAGTGCAGCAACCACAACTGATGTTTCCTTAAGCTCGTTGTAAATGGAACATGCTTTGCTCGTGTTTGCTATCTCCACTCTGATGCCCATCTCTTCCAATAGCTTCCTCACTTCTTCGGGGACAACCATGCAACCGTAGTAACCAGTTCCGATGACGATGACACTCGGTTTGAAATCGAGTGCGCCCTTCAAATCATCTATGCAAAGTCTGTGCCCTTCCTTTCGCCACCACGGTGACAGCACCCTGTCTGGACCGATGATTACATCGTTGGTGTATGTTCTGCCGTCAATCACGATTCGCCCAAACTCATACGACTCCACAGACGGCATATGCTACACCTCATCTTGATACGATTGCGCTCTTATCTTGCCTTTCTCATAAGCCCTCATGAACGCTTCAAACACAATCGGGTCAAGCTGTTTTCCCGCTTCCTCGCGCATTATCCTTATAGCCTCTTGTTCCGTGAAGCGAGGGCGGTATGGTCTATCAGAAGTAAGTGCATCAAAAACATCGGCTACGGCTATTATGCGTGCGTAAAGGGGTATCTCCTCCTCGCTCAACCCTGCTGGGTATCCCGAACCATCATAGTGCTCATGGTGGTAGCGCACGCCACAGAGCGATGGCTCAAGTTGTTTTATGAACTTGAGTATGCTATAACCCTTCTCGGGGTGTGTCTTCATCAACTCATATTCCTCTGGTGTGAGCCTGCCTGGTTTTTTGAGGACAGCATCTTCAATCCCAACCTTGCCTATGTCGTGTAGCAGTGCTGCAAGCTCTATCTCCTTCTTTTCCTCCTCGCTCAGGGAGAGCTCATCAGCTATAGCGAGCGCAAATTGAGTCACTCGTTCCGAGTGACCACGGGTGTATGGGTCTCTTGCATCCAACGCAGCTGTGAGCGCCCTTATCGAGTTGAGGAAAAGCTCTTGGAGCGCCTCGTGTCTCCTCGCCTTGTCTATAGCTATAGCTGACAGCTCCGCGAGTAGCGTGAGGTCGCTTTTGTCGGCGTCATCGAAGCCTTCGCCACCTCGCTTGTTTACCACTTCAAGGACGCCTATCACTTCGTTGTTGAGGCGCAATGGCACAGCCAGTAAGTTCCTCGTCTGGAAACCGATCACCTCGCCAATCTCTTTCTTATGCCTGCTGTCTTTTGATGTGTCGTTGATGATGACAGCTTTTCCAGTCTCAGCTACATAGCCTGCTATGCCTTCACCTCGCTTCAATGTGAGTTTGACCAGCTTGTCGGCTTTCTCCCCTGTAGCCACCTCGAATGAAAGCTCATCACCACTCTTGAGCAGTATAGAACTCGCTTCTGCGTTCGTTATCTCTTCGGCTGCTCGCAGTATGCTTACAAGGACTGAACGAAGCTCAAGCGATGAGTTTATCTTTGCTGCGAGCGATAGCAACTGCTGTAGCTGTCTTATTTGCCTCTCGCTTTCCTTCACGAGCGTGACGCATTGTGCTCCGAGTGTCTCAACATCGTGGCGCAGGTCCCTCAGTTGCTGATCTCGTTTCCATATTTCGTCCTTGAGGCGTAGCAGTTCTTCCTCCTTCTCCGCGAGTGCGCGCTCAAGCTCCTTAACCCTTTCCTCGAGAGCGCTGATTGATTTTGCCCCTTCAACTTGCTCCTCCTTGTTCACTTGGATTCACTCCCCCGACGGAGTTTTCATCAGCGTGCTCTTTCAAGCGCTTCAATCAACTGCCTTAAAAGCTGTCTCGCCAACTTGTGTTCTGGGTCACGCTGTAACTCAGCATGCAGTTCCTCAATCGCTGAAGGTATATCGCCACGCTTGCAATAAGCGATGGCAAGGCAATAGTGAGCATCTGGGTAAGATGGATGCGCTTCTGTGAGCCTCTTCAGAAGCTCAATCGCTCTGGTTAACTCGCCAAGCTCATTGCACACTGCAGCCATGTTCATCATCGCAGTTGGGTTTTGCGGGTCAAATGTGAGCACATATTCAAACTGCTCCTTCGCTTCCTTCAATCTGCCGAGCATGTAGCAAGCCACACCGAAGTTAATTCTGCCATGAAGGTTTGTCGGCTCAAGTTCAACTGCACTTTTAAGATGCTCGTAAGCCTCTTCAAGACGCCCTTCAGAGAGAAGTTTTGAGCCGACCTTTATGTGTTCCTTAGCGTTCATCCTTTCTCTCCTCTTGAAGCGCAACTCCCTTGCACCTCGTTCACGGCTTATTCCTGTGACTTTGCTTCCTCCCATATCGCATCCATTTCCTTCATGCTCATTTCCGACAGGCTTATCCCCTGCAGTCTCGCTCTCTCCTCAATTGCTTTGAATCGCTTCACGAACTTCTGCACAGTTTTCCTCAGCGCTTCTTCTGGATCAAGCTTGAGCAACCTCGCCACATTTACAACCGAAAAGAGTATGTCGCCAACCTCGTCCATGAGCCTCTCATCAGGACATTTCAAGCCGAGCTCAAGCAACCTCTCAAGCTCTTTGACCTCTTCGTTCACCTTTACCAGAGCCTCTTTTGCGCTCTCCCAATCAAAGCCGACAGTTGCAGCGCGCTTCTGGACATCTTCAGCCAGCATGAGGGCAGGCATCGAAATCGTGAGGTTATCCATGAGCGATGTTGACTCGGAGAAACGCTCACGGTGTTTTATCTCCTGCCATTGCTTAAGCACTTCCTCTGGCGTCTCAGCCTTCGCCTCACCGAAAACATGTGGGTGGCGTGAGATAAGCTTTTGGCGCAGCCCGCAAATGACATCCTTGATGTTGAAATGACCACTCTCGCTCGCCATCTGAGCTTGGAAGACAACCTGAAGGAGTAAGTCGCCGAGTTCTTCCCTGAGCTTCTCCACATCGTTTTCATCGATGGCTTGTGTTACCTCGTATGCTTCCTCAATGATGCACCGCTTCACCGATTGAGGTGTTTGCGCTCTATCCCAAGGACAGCCATCTTCGCTCCTCAGCTTAGCCACTATCGAAACGAGTTCTTCAAACTCCTTCCCAACCTCACTACCCTCGAATGCCATATCACTTACCTCCGTTTCGCCCGTAGAGTTTCTCAACTTCCTTGTATGCGTCGATGAGGATATGCACGCTTGCCTTCTGTCTCAGCTTTTGCATCAGTTGGTCATGCGTTGGAGCTGTTATGCGCCTGTATTCGGCTTCAACGAATGGGCGCACTAAGTCCAGTGTGAGCTCTTTTGCATTCATCACATCCTCAAGCTTTACGATAACCCACAAGTTGCCCATCTCAAACGGCTTGCTTACCTGCCCGACATTGAGCTTGCTCACAGCCCTAAGCAAACGGTCATCAATCGCCCTTGTATCAAGCGGAAGCGCACCGAGTTCACCATGTTTTGCGCGCATCTCCTCCCTTATGTTGAACCTGCTTGCGAGCGACTCGAACGAAGCACCATGCTTCAATTGCTCGTAAAACGATTGAGCATCCTCTTCAGATGGTGTTTCAATCACCCTCAGCTTAACCCACCGCACCTTCGAATAAACCTTCTTCAAAGTTTCAAAGAGCAATCGCAGTTGCTTATCGCTCGGTCTCATCTTGCTTACCTCGATTGAGCGTAGCTCATCAAGCACAAGTTGCTCTCTAATTTCGTCTTTGACGAGTTTCAATGTCATGTTCGTCATCCTCAGCCACCGCTTGAACTGCTCCATCCCTCCCATCTCGTCAATCCTTCTCCTCAGCTCCCTGTTGACTCTGAATTCGTCGACGAGGCGCATTGAGCGATTCGCTTCCGAGAGCAGTCTCCTGTCTATGAGCGTTATGAGCGTTGCCACACCGTGCCTTGACTCAAGGAACCTCTCAAACTCTTCTCGTGTTATGGGCTTCCCATTGACTGTGGCTACGATTGAACCCCTCCTGCATCCGAGCTGAAGCGAAAGGATCAAAAGCAACATGAGCGCCAGCGGATGCCTAAACCGATTTGCGCACACACAAAAACACCCCTTTAGGACGAAGCCTCCCATCTGGGGTGATTTTTTTCACTTCACTCTCTGTTGTGGTTGTTCGCCTTTCAGCTTCATCCATTCGGCTTCCTTGTAAATATCCTCAAGTGGCTTATACTCAGCCCAGTGGATTTGTATTTTCGCCTTGCGCCATAGCTCACCTTCAATATCGCTTTCTGATGGACCTACCTCGTTCAAGTAGCGTGTCAGCAGTTCCTCTTTAACTTCTTCGAACCGAAGTTGCCTTGCGTCTGCCTTTGAAAATACCTTCACCAAAAACCAGATCCCGTTTGAATGTATTGGTCCAACGAGCTCCCCTGGTTGTGCTTGGTTTATCGCCCTCCATACATCAGCGTTGAAGTTCCTCACTATCTCGAAAGCCTCTGGTGATGTGCTGTAGAATGTGCTCCATACATGAGTTGGCAGTCTATAGTATCCGTTTGGGACGCTCCCGATGTCTCCGCCTGTTGCCTTTATGTAGCGTATGTCGCTATAGCGCCTTGCGACGATGCCGAAAGACTTGCCATCCTCGAGCTCCCTCTTCGCCCTCTCTACATCCTCTTTCTTCCTTGATGCGATGACTGCTATCTTTACTGTCGGTGGCTGTTGGTAGAACTGCTTGTTGCGTTCGTAGAATGCTCTTAGTTGATTTTCCTTCACCTTCGATGCACGCAGTCTGAACATTATCAAGTCTCTTTCCAAGTCCTCACGGACATCGTTCTCGGTCCTGTTGTTTCGTCTCAACCAGAGTTGGAATTGTGCTTCTCCACCGAGCCTTGCCTTGAACTCATCGAGCGCCCTATCAACATCAGCTTCAGAGACCAGCTTGAGGCGTTCGTTCTCCTCTTCGAGTAGCTTCTTCGTTATCAACCATCGCACAACCTGCGAGCCATATGTGTGCTCAAGCGTGTAACGAAACTCCTTAACGGTGATTTGCTTACCGTTGACAGTGGCTACAGGCGGACTGCAACCGTTGATGAAGAGCTGGAGCGAAAGCACTGCTATGCTGAGCCACTTGAAGACATGTGCTTTAAGCTTGTGCGTTGATTTTAAGCTGGTGTTTTCCATCCCCGCTGTCACCGCCTGCCTTTGTGTTAGCTTTTGCATGCTTCATTTCCTTAGCACCTGCAAGTTGCCCTTATCGTCGAAGTAGCAGACAGCGTTCCTGCCACTTCTTTTTGCTGCGTAAAGCGCTTTATCGGCTTTGCCTATCAACTCTTCCCTTGTCCTTGCATCCTGAGGACAGCTTGCAACACCTATGCTGACGGTTATGCGCAAGCTATGCCCATCCACATCAAATTGAGTTGCTTCAATGCTTTTGCGAAGCCTCTCAGCTGCTGAGAGGGCACCCTCCTTCGGGGTGACTGGCAAGATGATGGCGAACTCTTCTCCACCATACCTCGCTACGGTGTCATGTTCCCTTGCTCGAGATTTGAATATTTCAGCGAGACGCTTCAAAACCTCGTCGCCGACTTGATGACCGTATGTGTCATTCAACAGCTTGAAGTGGTCTATATCAATCATCAGGAGAGATGTTGGGTGGTTGTAGCGCAACCCCCTCCTTATCTCGTTTTCGAGCTTCTCTTGGAAATACCTGTGCTGATACAAACCTGTAAGCCCATCGGTGATGGCGAGCCTTTCAACTTCCTCGTATAGGTGTGCGTTCTCGATTGCAATCGCCGCTTGAGTGGCAAAGAGCATCAAAAGGTTCGCATCCTCTTCAACGAAGACGCTACCCTTCGGTAGTTTGTTGTTGACATTCAAGACGCCGATCACTTCATCCTTCGCCTTCAAAGGGACGCTCAAAAGCGATTTCGTGGTATACTTGCTGTCGCTCTTCTTCTTGAACAGCGGGTGGCTCTCTATGTCCTTGATGAGCAACGGTCGCCCATGCTTTGCCACCCAGCCAGATATGCTTTCGCCGACCTTTATCACAGTCTTCTCAACAACGCTTTTTGGAAGCCCTTTTGCAACCCTTATCCTAAGGTAGCGTTTCGTTGGGTCGAGAAGCATTATCGAGCATATCTCGGCGCCGATCAACCTCGTAACAGAGTCAACGATTAAGTTGAGCACCCTGTCCAAGTTGAGGACGGAGGTGAGAGCGCTCCCAATCTCATAGAGAGTGGCGAGTTGCTCCGTGCGTGCGTTCAGGTCTTCATATAAGCGAGCGTTTCTAACGGCTGCGGAAGCGCTCTCTGCGAGTATCTTAACCGAAGGGGTTGCGGACTCAAGCGGAAGCTTTGATGATTCATCACCTTCGACGCAAAGCACACCAAGCACAGTCTTGTCCGCAACAAGTGGTATTGCTACAACCCAAGAACTCTCCTTCACCTCGCCCTCAAAACCTTTGAGCCAACCGCTAACTTTCTCGCCAGTTACCGTTTCAACCCTGCCACTCTTGAACGCTTTACCGACTATGCCCTCGCCAACCTTGTAGCGCACCTCTTTTATCGCATCGATGCCGAAACCTCTGCCACCGACAAGGACTATCTCATCAGTTCCTTTCTCGAGTAAGAAGAACGCTGTTCTTTTGCTCCCGACTATCTCGTGGACGCTGTCGAGAACATTCGTTATCACTTGAGACAAACTCAGGCTTGAGCTTATCCGTGATGTAGCTTTGAGGAGGTCTTTCTGCAACTTAAGCTCTCGCTTCAGTTCTTCAACAGTGCTTTCGAGTTCCTTCAGGCGCTGCTCCACGGGTGTCTCTTTCACCGCAGCGCTCATGATTTAGTAGCACCTCTTCTGGAACCGCTTTACGCTGCCTTGCTGAATTCCTCCATCAGACTTGCGGGCATGTCAAAGTTGGCGCTCACATTTTGCACATCATCATGCTCTTCAAGCTCTTGTAGCAGGCGCAAAAGCATCTTCGCCTCATTGCCGTCAATCTGCACAACTTGCTTTGGGACATATGTCACCGCTGCGTATGTGTATTGAATGTTGTGGCTATCAAGCGCTTCCTTCAACGCTTGAAGCTGTTTTGGCTCGGCGATTATCTCATAAGTGTCTTCCCTCAACACAACATCGTCCGCACCAGCCTCAATTGCACACTGCATTATCGTCTCCTCATCAGCAGAGCCTTGTGGAACTGTAACAAGAGCCTTCCTCTCAAACAGCCAAGAGACACAGCCTCTTTCTCCGAGCGTTCCGTTGTGCTTCTCAAACAGCTTCCTTAGTTCGCTCGTTGTCCTGTTTCGGTTATCGGTGACTGCTTCAACGAGTATAGCAACGCCACCAGGTCCGTAACCCTCATAGATAGCTTCCACGAGTTGCTCACCATCGGTTAACTCTCCAGTCCCCCTCTTTATCGCACGCTCAATGCTCTCATGAGGCATGCCAGCTTCCTTTGCCTTCTCTATAGCCTGACGCAACCTCGGGTTTGTCTCTGGGTCGCCACCGCCAAGCCTCGCTGCGACTATGAGTTCCCTTGTAAGCTTTGAGAAGAGCTTACCCTTCAGTGCATCTTGCTTTGTCTTTCTCACTCTTATGTTGTGCCACTTCGAATGCCCAGCCATCCTTTCACCCCCTCGGCTTAGGCATCTCAAAAACAATGATTATGCGCTTGCTCATCACTTGCTCACCTTTGATTTTCAACACTCACGCATTTCTCGCTGGCATTGCTATCCATCACCTTCTCTATTATCTCCTTCAACTTCAGCATATCGTTGCTCAAGGTTTCCTTTAGCGATTCCTTGTGGAGAGCAGCAGCTGGATGATACAGTGGCACATAAACTATACCGCTTTTAATGAACGCCTGCGCATGCACCTTTGAGATGCTCATCGAACGATCAAGCAGTGTCTTCAATGCCACATCGCCGAGCAAGCATATTATCCTCGGCTTTATCAACGCTATCTGAGCCATCAAGTATTCTTTACACGCATCGATCTCCTCCTGTGCTGGTCTCCTGACCTTCTCAGGGTCTCTCCAATCTGGCGGACGGCACTTGAGCACATTCGTTATGAAAACATCCTCACGCCTCAACCCAGCTATCTCCAAGAGATAGTTCAAGAAGCGTCCAGCAGGTCCAACGAAAGGTCTCCCCTCTTTGTCTTCTTGGTTTCCGGGACCTTCACCGACAAACATTATCTTAGCATCAAATCGCCCTTCGCCGGGAACCGCGTTTCTGCGCGTCTTCCAGAGCGGGCATTTACGGCACTCAAGTATCTGAGCATGCAGTTGCTCAAGCACCCTTGCAATATCTGCGCTCTTTTCGTTCACGCTATCTCATCACCTCGCAAAAGAGGCTTCAGCGCCACCCTCTTTGATTATACCTGCAAATCCCCTCTTATCGCAATGCTATTCACACCAACCCTCGCCGAAAAGGCGCTTTAACATCGGGATGACAAACAGCACCGCAAGGAATATGCCTATCGTGTTTGCGAGGAGGTCATACGGATCAGCTGTTCGGTATGGCAGATGCACTTGAATTAGCTCTATGGCTACACCGTGAGCGAACGCTAACAGTCCTGCAATCAATCGCTTCCCACCACAGAGCGGAAGGAGCAGAAGCAACATAACAGCGTATGAGACTGCGTGGGCAAGCTTGTCGAAGCTTAAAACCCCTATCCTCCACTCCGCCGTCCTTAAAGGCGCAACTTCAGCAAGCGTTACCAACGCTATGTATGTTATTGCGATTGCGCTTTGTATGTGTTTGCTCACTCACCTGCTATCTCCTTTGCTTGCCTAACCATCTCAAGGAACTGCTCCTCGTTTATCGTCTTTATACCGAGCTCAAGCGCCCTCTGATATTTGCTACCCGGGTTCTGCCCGACAACTACGATGTCAGTCGCTCGTGAGACGCTTGATGCCACCCTCCCGCCATAGCGTTGAACTATTTCCTCGGCTTGCGAGCGCGTGAAGGATTCAAGCTCACCTGTGAAGACGAATGTCTTGCCTGTAAACGGTGTTTGAGCTGGCAAAGCAGGTTTAGCAACTGGTGTTGGGCGAACACCGTAGCGCTCCAACTTCGCAAGCAGTTCCTTAGTTGTCTCCATTCTGAAGTAGTTGTAAATGCTGCGTGCAGTCTCAGGTCCTATTTCTGGTATGTTCATCAGCTCCTCAAGCGAAGCCTTTGAAAGCCTCTCCAAGCTCCCGAAGCGTTCTGCGAGCACTCTTGCTGTCCTTGCACCGACATGCCTTATGCCCAACGCGAATATGAACTTATCAAGCGGTGCCGTCTTGCTCTTCTCTATCTCCCTCAAAACATTATCTGCAGACTTTGAACCCATCCTCTCCAGAGCCATCAGCTTTGGCTTCGTCAAAGCATACAGGTCTGCAGGGTCGTTAACCAAGCCTCTGTCAATGAGCTGTTTTATTAGCTTTGGTCCAACATGCTCGATGTTCATTGCATCCCTTGAGCACCAATGCTTGAGCCAGTTCTCAAGCTTCGCTGGGCAGGATGGGTTTACACACCTTGCTACAACTTCACCTTCAGGCTTGTAGACTTCGCCGCCACACACTGGGCATTGTTTGGGCATAACAAACTCCCTTTCGTTTCCCGTCCGTTTCTCCTTCACGACGCCGACTATCTCGGGTATGACTCCGCCAGCCCTTTGAACTATCACTGTGTCACCTATGCGCACATCCAAACGCCTTATTTGGTCTTCGTTGTGCAATGTTGCGCTTGTTATCACAACACCATCAACTTCAACTGGCTCAAGAACTGCAACTGGAGTTAGCGCGCCAGTCCTGCCAACTTGAACTACGATGTCCTTAAGCAAAGTCGTCTTTTGTTCGGCTGGGAATTTGTATGCTATCGCCCAGCGAGGATGGTGAGCGGTTGCGCCAAGCAACTCATGGTATCGAATCTTGTTGACCTTTATGACCATCCCATCGGCTGGATATGGTATCTCATGCCTCTTTTGAACCCACTCAAGGCAATGCTGTATCACTTCATCAATGCCGTTGCAAAGCTTGTTATCTGGATTGACCTTGAACCCCGCCTTGCTTAGGAACTCAAGCACTTGCCAGTGTGTCTCAAAAGAGATGCCTTCAACATACCCTACACCGTAGCAGAAGATGTCAAGCCTTCTTTCAGCAGTCACCTTCGGGTCAAGCTGTCTGACGGAACCAGCTGCAGCGTTCCTCGGGTTCATGAAAGGTTGTTCGCCCCTCTCAATCCTCTCCTTGTTGAGCAACTCAAAATCATGTTTCGTCATGAAGACTTCGCCACGAACCTCAATGATCGGTGGAGGGTTATCGATGAGCATTCGCAACGGTATGCTCTTTATCGTCCTTAAGTTGGCTGTCACATCTTCACCTGTAATGCCATCACCCCTTGTAGCGCCTCTAATAAGAACACCGTTTTCGTAAGTCAAGTTGACTGCGAGCCCATCAAGCTTCAACTCACACACATACTCAATCTTTGCAGATGGCGCTATGCCGAGCATGCGCTTTATGCGCTCATCAAATGCCCTTAGCTCTTCCTCATTGAATGCGTTGTCCAAGCTTAGCATGGGCATCCTGTGCGTTACAGAACCGAATTCTTCAACTGGTGGCGCACCAACTCTTTGTGTGGGTGAATCTGGTGTTACAAGCTCAGGGAAGCGCTCCTCGATTTTCACCAAGCGCCTGAACAGCTCATCATATTCAGCATCGCTTATGACTGGTGCGTTGAGCACATAGTAGCGGTAGTTGTGATACTCAATCTCTCTTCGAAGCCTCTCTGCCTCTTGGCGAGCTTCTTCAAGCGTTAGCTCTTCAACTGGCTTCGTTGAGAGGCTTGTGCTCCCTCCAGAAGGATGAACCATCGCCAGATCACCCCTCGTCAAATTCTTAGCCTTAGCTCACCATTTCCCCATTCCCATTCTTTCATTTTGACACACACGAAAAAGACATAACCAACCTTCCGCCCCCACCCGTTCCCGACTGTCTTGTAGCAAGTTGAAATTTTTCGTGTTAAAGTTTTGGGAGGTGTTCCAAAAACTGTAACTCATGCCATTGGCTTTGGTCAGCGGTTGATGACAAAATTTCTTGAGCGCCAAATTCGTTAAGCATGTGAGACGATACTTCTGTAAGCTGATCTGAGTGCGAGGTGCAATATTTGATGCGGTTGCTAAGCGCCGAAATTTCTCAGCAGTGTAGGAGCACCGCCTCCCAGAAAAAGAGCACCATCTCGTCAATCGCCGATCGCTGTTCGCCGTTTGTTGCCTTCACTACCGATTTGCTGAAGAGTCAATCCCTTCTGTGTGTTCCACTTGCTTGGCAGGGAGCTTGAGCTCGCTTGTGGCATCCTGACGGATGCGAAAGGCGGTGAGGTTGTTTGAAGTCCCATTGGATTTTGTTGCCCATCGTTTTCGCTCAGACATTTGCTGCAGCACAAGCGACTTGGCGACCGGCGAACCGCACTGTTGTCGTTGACGAACATGGAATTTTGCGATGGCAAGACAACGGCGAGGAAGTGGCTCTTTTCGGCGTCAACTACTACGCACCGTTTCCCATTGACTACCACCAACTGAAAGCGCTTGGCTTCCAGATCGAGAAGGTGGTTGACATTGACTTGCTTCACCTCGCTCGGATGGGCTTGAAATTGATTCGCCTGCATGTTTGGGACAGGGAAATCAGTGACCGAGAAGGCAACTTGATTGACAACGAGCATTTGCGTTTGCTTGACTACCTCATTGCGAAAGCGAAGGAGAGGGGCATTTACACGCTTTTGACCCCGATTGCTTGGTGGTGGACACCGAACCCAAGCG
>Ga0080004_1235955_pt1 | contig 20586 bp, 24 predicted proteins | sample WasSprMetagenome_FD_69207 | JGI IMG/M metagenome (GOLD analysis project Ga0080004, IMG submission 69207) | Sulfidic aquatic microbial communities from Washburn Spring, Yellowstone National Park, USA - WS (SPADES assembly) (version 2) | ecosystem: Environmental > Aquatic > Thermal springs > Hot...
AATTGGGAAAAGCTAAAAAAGTTTTTTGTAAAGAGGTAGATGAGGATATAACCTTTGATGTTGATGAGTCTGGGAAATTGATAGGGATAGAAATCCTTTCCGCATCTGAACATATAGATTTTAAATTTTTATTTCCTGTTGAAATTACTAAAGAAACTTTAAAAAAGAGAAGACAAATTGATAAAAAGAAATAATCTTGGTTTAGATTTTAAAAAGTCAAGTTGTAGAGGAGGCGATAGAGATGCAAGAGAGAAAAAGCCTTTCTGATTTGGCTGATAAGTTTACCTCTGTTGAGTTACAGCATAAAATATCAGACTGGCATTAAAAAAATTAAACAACATTTATTTAAAGAAGGAGGAAGACAATGTCAATATTAATTATTAAGAAAGAGATGAAGATAGATGATAAAATTTTAACCATTGAACTCCCTGAAGAATTCAAAGGTCGAGAGGTTGAAATAACAATTAGATTAAAAGAAGGTATAGAAAAGGAAATTTTAGCAGATCAAATTAAAGTTGATACAACTAAATGGAAGTTTAATAGAGAAGAAATGTATGCCAGATAAAGTATTTGTAGATACAAATATTTTAATTTATGCATATTCAACAACAGAGCTTAATAAAAGAAATATAACTCTTACTATTTTAGAATCTTACAGTATTGTAATTAGCGTTCAAGTTATAAATGAATTTATTTGGATAATGAATAGAAAATTTAATATTAACTATGATAAATTAGAAGTTTTAGTAAATAGATTTTGGGAAAAATTTGAAGTTTCTTTGATAAACAAATTTTCTATTGAGGAAGCTTAAAAAAATAGCTCAGGATTATAAGTATTCCTACTGGGATAGTCTCATAATTGCTTCTGCATTAGAAAATGAATGCTCGATACTTTTTACCGAGGATATGCAAGACGGTCAAGTAATAGAAGGCAGATTGAGAATAAAAAATCCTTATATATCTCCTTTGCCTAGGTTTTAGCGAGCATTTTCAAGTTTTGATTTTTGCGGTAAAATTAATTTAAATCCAAGTACGGAGAGGAGGAAAAAGTGGGAATTTCTAAGGAAGGGGTACAAGAGGAAAGTTTAGAAATTTCCTTAAAGAATCCCAATGGTTTCGGATCAAGTTGTAGGGGAGGCGATAGAGATGCAAGAGAGAAAAAGCCTTTCTGATTTGGCTGATAAGTTTACCTCTAAGGAGGGGGAGAGATGGAAATTTCTATTACGAAGGAAGAACTTTATGAACTTATTAAAAGGGCAGTGAAGGAAGTACTACAAGAGGAAAGTTTAGAATTTTTTTTAAAAAATATTCCGATGGTTTCGGATGAAGAAATGCAAGATATCGAGAAACTATACGGTAAACCCTCATCAGATAAAGAAGTAGCCTATACCGAGATAATAGAAATATAAAATACACATGAAGTGGACAATACATTATTCTAAAGAGGCTAAAAAAATTTATTGAGGAGCATAATATCGCTTATGAAATAAGAGAAGAACTTAAAAATTTTTTAAGAAAATTAAAAGGAGAGAACGTAAATATAGATATTAGGAAATTAAAAGGAAATTGGGAAGGATATTACAGATTAAGAAAAGGGAAATTAAGAATAATTTTTGAAGTGAATAAAAATGATAAAATCATTTATGTCGAAAGGATTGATTTTAGAGGAGAAGTATATAAATGATTACTTACACCAATTATCACATCTGTGAGCCTTATTAAATGAACAAAATAGACATAACTCTTTTGGCACCTTTGAAAAACCTGTTTAACTTCAGCTCCAAGCCTGAAGCTATAAGGCATGCTCTTATAAGGTCTTCTTTTCTCAATCTTCTTGCGAGAGGAGCTGGATATCTAAAACATTTAGCTATTGCTATTCTTCTTGGCTTTAGCTATAAAACCGATGCAGTATTTATGGCTTTGTCTTTGCTTGGAATTTTTCTTCTTTTTGCCGATGTATTTGATTCAATAGGAGTTCCAAACTTAGTTTCTGCAAGATTAAACGGAGAAGAAGATTTTAGAAGTTTATCTGCTCTTTTACTTACTTTTACCCTAATTTTGTCTTTTTCAATCCTTGTCCTTTCAATTATACTTTATCCAATTTTAAAACACATTCCCATAGGTTTTAGCAAAGAAGCAAAAGATTGCTTAAGTGTATCTTATTTTCTTCTTCTTCCATATTTATTTTTAAACTTCATCTTTCATCATTTTGGAGCGGTTCTAAGAAGCCTTCGCAGATTTACAGAGTATTTTGTGGGAGAATTAATTTTTTCTGTTTCAAGTTTTATCTTTACAGCTTTAGGTCTTTATTTTTTTCGCGATTTTAGGGTAATTCCTATTTCTTTTTCTATTTCTCAAGTTTTGGCAACTTTATTTTTACTTTTAAGGGCTAAGGAATTTATTCATTTAAAATTTTATCTTGATGAAAGAGCCAGTTTAATTTTGAAGCATTTTTTCTATCTTTCAGCCTTGTACGGAGTTTTTCATTTATATATTCTTGTTGATAAAGCCTTTGCTTCTTTGACAGGTGAGAAAGGAATTTCAGCCTTAACCTATGGGTTAATGGTAGTAACAGTACCTAAAAATATAGTTAAACTTGAGCATATGGCTATAACTGCTTTATCTGAAGTAAAGGCATCTATAGAAAAAATAAACCTTTATATAAAATATTCATTTTTGATAAGCCTTCCTTTCATGATAGGTTTTCTTATTTTAGCAAACTTTTTAATTTCTTTATTTTTTGGTTATGGGAAATTTAGTTTGGTAGATGTTGAATTAACAGCAGAGGCAACAAGATATTATGCTCTAAGCCTTGCCTTTATGTTTATCTGGCCTATTCTTTACCGAGCCTATCAAGTGCTAAACTTACTAAAACCTGTATTTTTCATTGCCATTCTTGGCATTCTTGCTAACGTGCTCTTTAACTATCTTTTCGTAGTAGTTTATAATCTTGGAATAAAAGGTATTTGTCTTGCAACCTTTTTTGCTTATTTTATACTTTGTTTTTTAAGCTATTTAGTGTTATACTTTGCTCAAAAAAATAGTTAATTTCCTTAAATTCTCAAATAATAAATAAAAATTTCTCGGATAGATTTTAAACTTGACTTTTAAAATTCTCGGTCTAAAATGAAAGTATGCATATCATTAAAAGGGACCTATTTGAAGAAATTAAAAACCATCTTTCTGCAAAGGAGATTTCTTTTATTATTGGTCCAAGGCAGGTTGGTAAAACAACTTTGATGCTTTTGTTAAAAGAATATTTAGAAAAAAAAGGAGAAAAAACGTTATTTCTAAATCTTGATGTTGAGGCAGATAAGCAATACTTTATTTCTCAAGAAGCTTTGATAAGAAAGATAAATTTAGAATTTGGCAAAGAAAAAGGTTACGTTTTTATTGATGAAATTCAAAGAAAAGAAAATGCCGGGCTTTTTCTTAAAGGAATTTATGATTTAAACTTGCCTTACAAATTCATTGTTTCTGGCTCGGGTAGTTTAGATTTGAAAGAAAAAATTCATGAGTCTTTAGTTGGCAGAAAAAGAATGTTTGAACTATACCCAATTTCTTTTAAGGAATTTGTTAATTTTAAAACTAATTATCGCTACGAAGAGAGCCTTGAAGAATTTTTTGAGGTTGAAAAAGTAAAAACTGAGAGTTTGCTTAATGAATATTTAAATTTTGGAGGTTATCCAAGGGTCGTTCTTGAAGAAAAGCTTAGCGAAAAAGTAAGAATAATTGATGAAATTTATCGAAGTTATTTGGATAAGGATGTATCTTATCTGATTAAGTCTGAAAAAATAGATACATATAGTCTACTGATAAAACTTTTAGCTGGTCAAATTGGTAGACTAATTAATTATTCAGAATTGTCTTCAACCTTAGGAATATCCCTTCAAACTCTCAAAAATTATTTATGGTATGCAGAAAAAACGTTTATTATTCATAGATTGACTCCTTATTTTAGAAATGTTAGAAAAGAAATTACTAAATCACCTGTTATATATTTCTATGATTTAGGTTTAAGGAATTACGCTTTAGGTCTTTTTGGTAAAGTAGAGTTTTCACCTGATATAGGGTTTCTTTTTCAAAATTTTGTTTTTAATATAATAAAAGAAAAATTTAGATTTACAGGAGCAAGTGTTCATTTCTGGAGAACAAAAGATAAAGCAGAGGTTGATTTTGTAATTAATTTTGGCAAAGAGATTATACCAATAGAAGCAAAATATAAAAAACTAAAGGAGCCAACGGTCGAAAGGTCGTTAAGGAGCTTTGTTGAGAAATATCATCCTAAGGAAGCATGGATAATTAACTTAGCTTTAGAATATGAAGTGAAAATAGATAAAACTATCGTAAAATTTTTACCCTTTTATAGACTTTTGAAATGAGCAAGAACTAAATATGTCACCCGTCCCTGTCACTTTGACCATTTTAGTTGTGATGCTAAAATCGTTATTAGATAAAGAAAAGAAAATATAAATTTTAGGGTATATAGAGATGCAGGAGAGAAAGAGGCTTGAAGATATTATAAAAGAATTGCCAGAAGACTTAAGAAAAGAGCTTGAGAATTTTGCCGATAAGTTTACTTCTGTTGAATTACAGCATAAAATATCAGATTGGCATTAAAAAAATTAAACAACATTTATTTAAAGAAGGAGGGGAAAGATGGAGATTTCTATTACGAGGGAAGAACTTTACGAACTAATTAAAAAAGCAGTGAGGGAGGTGTTACGAGAGGAAAGTTTAGAAATCGTCTTGAAGAGTATACCAGTCGTGTCAGATGAAGAAATGCAAGATATTAAGAAACTATATGGTCAACCTTCCTCAGATAAAGAAATAGCTGATACCGAGATAATAGAGATATAAAAAATACATGAAGTGGACAATTCATTATTCTAAAGAAGCTAAAAAATTTATGGAGGAGCATAATATTGTTTATGAAGTAAGAGAGGAGCTCAAAAATTTTTTAAGAAAATTAAGAGGAGATAAGATAAATGTAGATGTTAAGAAATTAAAAGGAAATTGGGAAGGATATTATAGATTAAGAAAAGGGAAATTGAGAATAATTTTTGAAGTTAATTAAAATGATAAAATTATTTATGTTGAAAGAATTGATTTTAGAGGAGAAGTATATAAATAATCACGCCAATTGATTAATAAGTTATATTCCACAAGAAGGATATTTAGGGGCAGCGATGATCACCCTGTAAAAATCTTTTGCTTAAGGAGATTTCTCGCTAACGCTCGAAACGACAGGATAGGGATGTCACCCCGAGCGCAAGCGAGGGGTCCCTCGGCGCTTGTGTGCCTCGGGAAGAGAGGGTGGGAGATGTCACCCCGAACGAAGTGAGGGGTCTATCCTTTTCCGTGTTGCAAACTCTATCTTTCCCGCTTATAATATCTTAAACTGAATGTTGCCTTTTAAGAGGAAAACCTATGCCACTCATGCCCACTTGTTCAATTTGCGGAACTGGACAGGAGTAGAATAAAGCTCATGAAAGCCCTAATTCTTGCCGGTGGCTCTGGAACAAGGCTTTGGCCAGCATCAAGAGAAGCTTATCCTAAGCAGTTTTTGAAACTAAACGGTGAAAAGTCTTTACTTCAGCAAACGCTGGAGAGGCTTTTAAATATCGTTTCTCCCCAGGATATCCTATTGCTTACCAACGAACAGTATAAATTTCATGTTCTTTCGGATGTTAATGAAGTTTCTAAAGACCTTGCTGATAACATCCTACTTGAGCCAGCAAGAAGAAACACCGCCCCTGCCATCGCTTTGGGAATGAAATACTGTTTAGAAAAGCTTAGGATTTCTCCCGAGGAAGTTTTATTCGTTTGCCCTTCGGACCATATTATAAAGCCGGTAGAAAAATTTGTTGGGTATGTGAAATTAGCTGAAAATGTAGCAAAGCAAGGCTATCTTGTAGCTTTTGGGATTAAGCCCCTTTATCCAGAAACAGGTTATGGCTATATTAAAATTACCGGTGAAGACCATGGAGGCTATTATCCTGTTGAAAGGTTCACTGAAAAACCTGACTTTGAAACGGCAAAAAGATTCTTAACCGAAGGAAACTACTTTTGGAATTCAGGAATGTTTGCCTTCACCATCGAAACTATGATAGAGGAGCTAAGGCTTTATGCTCCACAAATCTATCAACTTTTTGACCAGCCTTTAGAGGCTATGATAGCAAACTTCCTCAAGATGCCAGACATTTCAATTGATTACGCGGTTATGGAGAAATCGAAAAGAGTTGCTGCCATTCCTATGGATATTTATTGGAGCGACATTGGTTCTTGGGATAGCCTTTATGATGCTTTAGACAAGGATGACAAAGAAAACGCCATTCTTGGAGATGTTTTAGCGAAGGATACAGAAGGTTGTTTGATAATAGGGAATAAGAGGCTTATAGCAACGGTTGATTTAAAAGACCTTATCATAGTAGAAACGGATGATGCCATTCTTATTGCAAAAAGAGGCTCGGCTCAGAAGGTTAAGCATTTAGTAGAGGAGCTTAAAGCAAAAAACCGAGTTGAGGCTTTAGAGAGTAAAACGGTCTATCGCCCTTGGGGAGAGTATACCGTTCTTGAAGAAGGTCCAAGATACAAGATAAAAAGGATAGTTGTTAAGCCAGGGGCAAAGTTAAGCCTTCAGATGCATTATCATCGAAGCGAGCATTGGGTAGTGGTAAAAGGAACCACCAAGGTAACGATCGGGGATAAGGTAATGTATGTTCATGAGAACGAATCAGCCTATGTGCCTAAATCAACTCCGCACAGACTTGAAAACCCAGGTAAAATCCCTCTTGAGATAATAGAGGTTCAAAACGGTGAGTATGTAGGGGAGGACGATATAGTGAGGTTAGATGATGAATATGGTAGGTTTTAATAACATTACTTGCCCAATCTGCGGAACTGAGGTAAAAACAGACTCTTTCAAAGAGGTTTATGTCTCCCCTTATAACAATCAAGAATACAAACGCTATGAGTGCCCAAACTGCGATGTCCATTGGTGGGAGCCTCTAAAGATAATCCCGGAATTTTATGAAAGCGAGTTTGTTGAATATTGTATTGCGTTTCACGAAGGCGTAGGAACAAGGCTTGGCGAAAATCACAAAGCTTTCTTTAAATACTTTCCTTCCAATGTAAGAGGTAAGCTTTTGGATGTGGGCTGTGGAGACGGAAGGTTTTTAAAGCATGCTAAAGAACAAGGCTTTGAAGTGTGGGGAATAGACTTTGATAAAAAATCTGTTGAGAATGTAAAAAGAAACCTTGGTATTGATACTGTTTTTGCAATGAGCTTGGAAGAGTTCTATGAATACGCTAAGGAGAAAAACTTAAAGTTTGATGTAATCACCTTTTTTGAGGTTTTAGAACATCAGGATAAGCCAAGGGAATTTTTTGAAATGGTTAAAGAACTTTTGAAAGAAGGAGGATACATAGCAGGAAGCGTGCCAAATAGGGAGCGATTATTTGCAGAAATAACTTGGAAATACTTTCATGGGGATTATCCACCTCATCACTTTTTAAGATTTTCAAAGCCCTCCCTTGAAAAAGCTTTGAATTTTTCTGGCTTTAAAGATGTTGAAGTTCATAAATTAGATTTCCCTTTCATAGAACTTTTTCCATACCTTGAGAAAAAGCTTTTTGGAGACTTGGACAAGCTTAAAATAAAGCTAAAGGTTATGGTGCTTGGAGATAAGAGAAAAGCAAGGGCTTATGGGGTGGAGGAGCTTGCGGAAGTTAGCCCAAGTAAAGGAAAAGCTTACATACTTATGATGCTTAAATTTCTCAGGAATGCTATACTTTCGCCCTTTGCTTTGGGGTATATAGGAAGGTTGAAAGAGAAAGGAACTTACTTATATTTCCAGGCTAATAGATGAATAAAAAAGTTATCTTCATAATCCCTCATTTAAGAAACGGTGGTATGGAGCGTAAAGTAGATTGAAATAAAAAGCAGTAGCCCTCCTCTTCACTATTCTTGAAATGGAAAACATCTCTCTTTTCCCGCAAAAGACCGTGGAACAGGCTGAGGGAATGGTTAGTTCCCCTATCCTCTACTTTTGCTAAAATTTTTATTAGACTAGACTTATGATAAAATAATCGGTGTAAAAGATATTTTTCGGGGGGTTAAAAATGGAGCAAAACAAAGCATCTAATGATGAAATTGATTTATTTGAGCTATTTCAAAAACTTTATGAACGAAGGTGGATAATATTAGGAATTACCGCATTTACTACTGTATTAGCTATCTTAGTTTCAGTGCTTATGCCAAAGGCTTATAAAGCAGAAGCTATAGTTGGAGTTAAAAATATCAGCATACCAGAAATTCAGGATGGTATTGAAATTTACATTAGAACTCATGAGGGTGACGCTTTAAAAGATATACTAAAAAAAGTTAAAGTTTCTCCTGTAAGAAACGCTCCTCAAGGTTTAGCTAAAATAGAAGTAGAGGGTGCATCTCCAAAGTTAGCTAAAGAAAATCTTGAAAAAGTTATAGAGCTAATTAATAGAAAATTATTTCTTCAAAAAATAGAGGAGATTAATAAAAATTATAACATTAGACTAAGTGCTATAGACCAAACTATTCATGATATTACCTCGGGCAGTAAAACAATTTACGATCCTTCTAAGTATGCTGACTTAGTTAATAGAAAAAGGGCAAATCTTAAGATGGTTGCAGAACCCAAAGTTTATATATCTATCAACTGAAATTCAAACATCTACGAAACCAGTCAGACCAAAGCCATTGCTTTATACATCAATAGGATTTATAACAGGATTGTTCTTAGGCGTATTTGTTGCACTTGTTTTAGAAGCTATTAAAAGTAGAAGAATGAGTATTAACCATTCAAGAGGCTAATAAAATTACGGCATGGGTGCCTGGTTTTACTCTAAAAAAATGCCTTAGGGGGTAGGAAAAGTATGTTAAAATGAAATAAAGAGCCATGGATAAACTCAAATGTCCTATATGCTACATAGAGGTTGAAGAAAGGAATTTTAAAGAAACTTATGTTTCTCCTTACAACGACCAAGAACACAAATGCTATGAATACTTAAACTGTGAGGTTTTAGAACATCAGGACAAACCAAGGGAATTTCTGGGAATGGTTAAAGGGCTTTTGAGGGAAGGAGGATGCATATGGGAATGAAAGAAAGGCAAGAGTTTATAAAGACAAAATCTTATTTTTTTACTAGCTTTATTTTTTTCATGATAGCGCTAAACTTGATTTTTGATTATATACTACCTATAGAAGACTTAAAATATGTATTTTTGCTTAATGTTTTGCTCTCCGTGTTTTACTATTTTATAGTGTTTGGAAAGTCATGGCATCCTGTTTTTCTCTTTATAGGAACCCTTACACTGTTTCAAGGTGGATTAATAATTAGTTCTATATTTGATAATAATATAGATTTATCCTATGTTTCTTTAATGGGTGCAAATATTTTTTTAGGAGAAAATACAGTACGAATAACTATTTTATTAATCTCTTTAAGCTATTGGTTTGTATTGATAGGTGCATACTTAGGAAGTAAGAGTAAAATAAAAATAAATAACTTAAAAAAGCTAAGAACTAAAGATTATAATTTTCTAAAGCAACTATTTTTAGTTATTTTCTTTATTGCAATGCCTTCTTACATATATAAACAATTCGTTTACTTTAGTTATTTTCTTCAATTTGGATATTTAGCATTTTATCAATCTACTCAATTTCTAGAAGAAGCAGGCTTTCTTGTACGAAGTTTTAGCTTTTTGGTACCAATAGCATTTTTAGGTTATTTTTTCCTAGAGAAAAATAAAAAATTGATTCTTGTGATTTGTTTAATATATTTTATTATTAGTTTACCAATCCTATTTTCTGGTTTTAGAGGACAATTTTTTACTTTTTGGCTGACGATATTTCTTTTTTATAAGCAAAAGTTTAACAATAAACTTTCCTTCAAATCTTTGTTTATTATGGTTGTTGTAATATCTATAGTAGGATTATTAATTTCATTTATGCGGGAAAATGTAAGTTTTGATGTAGATATTATTTCTTTTATATTAAATAAAAATCCGATAATAGAATTTTTAAAACAACAGGGGGTTTCTTTTTATGTAACTGCAATGGCTATTGAGTTTAAGCATGAGTTTGCTCCAAACATTTTAAAATATTTAATGTGGGAACCTATAAGTGCTATATTTTCTACTGCATTATTTGTACCTGGGAGAGCGTTTGCTGCAGATTTAATGATAAAAATTAATTACGATGGTTATTTGATGGGATACGGTACAGGGTCTTCTTATTTGGCAGAAGCATATCTTTTGGGTGGCTCTGTGGCAGTTTGTTTAACTAGCTTTTTTATTGGATATATTTTAAGCAAATTATATAAAAATTTTGAATATGCGAACATCTATATAAAAATTCTCATATTTACATTAATACAATATGTTTTTTTCCTTCCAAGAGATTTATTATTGATGCCATTAGCACAAGCTATTAAAGTAGGTGTTTATTTATTGCTGCTATTTTTTATTATAGGTTTCATAAAGCAGACAATGTTATACAGTAAAAAATTAGAGGTCAAGGCATGAAAATAGTCTTAATATCAAATAATACTTTTTCTACATTCGGCGGTTATGAAAAAGTGGTGCTTTCTGTATTTAATCAACTATTGGAAAAATATAATTGTGATATTTCGATTATTTCAGTTCCTCACTATAATTCGTTACTAAACGACCCTATATTGAAAGAATTCAAAAAATTTAGGATTTATAGAAGCTCTGACTATAAGAATAGATTGCATTACTCTGTGAATATCTTAACCAAAAAAATACTCGGTAAAGATTTATTTATAAATCTTTTTTCCATAAAAAAGTATTTAAACGAACTTACTAATGCGGACATAGTACTGGTAACAGACCCTTTATTAATTACAAGTGTTAAATATATTATTAAAAAAAATCAAATTAATGCAAAAGTTGTTTATTGGGACCATGGGAGCCTATTTGGATATTTAAAAGGAAAATTCCAAAAAACAGTTTATAGTAAAGAGATTTTTAAAGGACTCAAATTGGCAGATGCTCATTTGGCTATTGCCACAGAGATAAAAGATTTTATTAAATATATAAACCCTGAAGCTAATGTTAGTTTAGTCTATAATCCAGTGCCTTTTTATAGAGGTAGAATTATACAAAGACCTTCGTCTCCTATATTTTTATATGTTGGAAGATTGACCGATAACGATAAAAATATTACGTTTATGCTAAAAGGTTTGTCTAAGTTAAAAAATAAGGAATGGAGTTTGAAAATTGTAGGAACTGGAAAGGATGAGAACAAATTAAAAAATCTGGCTAATAAATTAAAAATATCAGATAGAATTGAATGGCTTGGCTTTAAAAAAAACCCGTATAGTGAAATTGATTATGCAACGGCATTACTTTTGACTTCAAGATGGGAGGGTTTTTCCATGGTCCTCGTAGAGGCAAATCAAAGAGGAATACCTGTTATTTCATCAGATTGTAAAAGTGGACCAAAAGATATAGTAATACCTGGAAGAAATGGATATCTGTATAAGGAAAGCGATATAAGTGATTTTGTAAGAGTTATCAGTGGTGTTATAGATGGAAAATTACAGTTCGATACACCAGAAAATATAGCCAAAACAGCAGAGAGATTTAGAGAGGATATTGTGATTTATAATATTTATAACTTTTTAAAAAAACTAGTTGATGGAGGGACTTAAATGAAACAATTTGAAAAACCTATATTATTTATAGTCTTTAAAAGATTGGACACTACAAAACAAGTTTTTGAGCAAATAAGAAAAGTAAAACCTTTAAAATTATACATTGCTTCAGATGGTCCAAGAAATGAATCTGAAAAAGCCAAAGTATTGCAAGTAAGAGAGTTTATAATGAAAAACATAGATTGGGATTGTGAAGTAAAAACAAGATTTAGAGATAAGAATTTAGGAGTCGGATTTGGTCCAAATGATGCTATTGATTGGTTTTTTTCTTATGAAGAAGAAGGCATAATAATTGAAGATGATTGTTTACCCTCTATAAGTTTCTTCTATTTCTGTCAAGAATTGCTGGATATGTATAGAGATAATAAAAAAATAGGGGTTATACAAGGTTTTAATCCTTTCCCCCAAAAAGACTATCCATATAGTTATTTTTTCTCAAAATATGACCTGAAGTGGGGGGGCTACATGGAAAGATAGATGGCAGTATCAGGATATGTATATGAAGGATTGGCCTCAAGTAAGAAATACCGATTTATTAGATAAAATCTTTAAGGGTAATAAAATAGTAAAATTATATTGGGAATCTATGTTTGATCAAATTTATTTAAATCCACATTTTGCGTGGGATACCCAATTTACATATCAAATGTTAAAAAGATGTATGTTAACTATAGTTCCTAAAAAAAATATTGTGCTAAATATAGGCTATGGTGAAGAAGCTTCAAGCACAAAGTGGGGAATTCCAGAACATATAAAAAGTTTAAAACTTGAGGACTTAGAATTTCCTATAATACACCCAGAAGAGATTAAAGTAAATGAAGCGTATGATAAATTGGTTGAAAGTATTCATTTTGAGATGAATTTAATGACAGTGTTAAGGCTTAAATTTAGAAATTTTCTTGATTCAAATAAATTTTTAAGAACAACAATTTTACCATTAATGGTATCTATATATAGAAGTTATAAAAAATTGAAGATGAGGTTCTTAAAGTGAAACTTTATATAGACGGCTTATTTTACAAAGGCACTGGAATAGGAAGATACTATGAATCTCTGACAAAGGAGTTTGCAAAAGGGGGATTTAAAATGTTAATTTCTTAAGAAATGGAGGTGCTAGCGGATGATAAATAAAGATATTTATATTGCAGCTAGATTTCTAACTCAGCCAATTACCGGCGTTCAAAGATATGGTATTGAACTTAGTAAAGCGATTAAAAAATTGAACACAGAATACAATATAACCTTTATTGCTCCACAAAATATTATTCATCATGAAATTGCAAAATTTTTAGATGTTAAAAAAATAGGAAGTTTAAAAGGTCAATTATGGGATCAAATTTCTCTTTGGAAATTCCTAAAATCAAAAGGAAGCCCTTTAGTAGTTAATTTTGCAAACACACTTCCCGTTTTTTATGAAAACAAAATTGTTACCATTCATGATATTATACATTTAAGATACCCAGTTAGCTATAGCTATAGAAAATATTATGAAATAATTTTTCCTTTAATGATAAAATACTCAAAACATATAATAACCGTTAGTGAATTTTCAAAAAAGGAAATATTCTCTTATTTTAGAATTAACAAACAAAAGATATCAGTTGTATATGCTGGCATAAGTGAAAGGTTTAAACCACAAAAAAATGAAAATCAAGAAAAATATATCTTAGGTGTCTCTTCAATTGCATATCATAAGAATTTTATAAAACTCATAGAAGCATTTTTGTATTTGAAAACCAAAAACATAAAACTATATATTGTAGGTGGAATTAATGAAAAAATATTTGGTAAAGATAGTAAAAAAATTTTAAACCATATCAAAAACAATGAAAATATAAAATTTTTAGGAAGAGTTAATGAGAATACTCTCATTCAATTATATTCAAATGCCTTGTGCTTTGTATATCCCTCTTTATATGAAGGTTTCGGACTACCCCCTCTTGAGGCTCAAGCATGTGGATGCCCTGTAGTTATATCTGATATCCCTGTTTTTAAAGAAATCTATGGAGATTCAGCTTTGTACTTTAATCCATTAGACTCTCAGGATATTGCGAATAAAATTGAAGAAATAATAAATAACGAATACTTAAGAGATAAACTTATTGAAAAAGGCTTCGAAAATTCTAAAAAATATAGGTGGGAAAATTCAGCCAAACAATTTTTTAGTGTATTAGAAAAAGTAATTAAAAATGATTAATTTATCGATTTCAATAGTATTATTTCATAACAAAAAAGAACAGTTGAGAAAGACAATAAGTAGCTGTTTAAACACGAATTTGAATATCAAAATTTATTTGATAGATAATTCTAAAAACGACAAATTAAGTGCACTTTCAAATCTTGATAGCAGAATAATATACATTTTCAACAATGCTAATCTTGGTTATGGGAAGGCTCATAATATTGCACTTAGAAAATCTGTTGAAGAAAATATTCCGTATCATCTTGTTTTAAATCCAGATGTTTATTTTGAAAAAGGAGTTTTAGAAGAGCTTTACAAATTCATGGAAACGAATAAAGATGTTGGGTTAGTTATGCCGAAGGTTTTGTATCCTGATGGGGATATTCAGTACTTATGCAAACTTTTACCTACACCCTTAGACTTATTTGGAAGAAGATTTTTAAATTTTGGTCCTTTCAAAAAAATTGTAGAAAAAAGAAATGAAATATATGAGCTTAGATTTACCGGGTATGATAAAATTATGGAAGTTCCTTATTTATCTGGATGTTTTATGTTCATAAGAACCGAAGTTCTAAAAAATGTAGGGCTTTTTGATGAGAGGTTTTTTATGTATTTAGAAGATACTGATTTATCTCGTAGAATACATAGGGTTGCTAAAACAGTTTATTATCCCTATGTTCATATTTATCATGAATATGGCAAAGGCTCTTACAAAAACTTAAAACTTCTTTATTATCATATCAAAAGTGCCATTAAATACTTTAATAAATACAGCTGGTTTTTCGATAAGGAAAGACAAGAGATAAATAAGAGAATTTTAAAAAAGTTAGGTTGGTACATCCCTTAGATATTTGGAGAAATCTTAATAGTTTGATATAATAAAAGAAAATTTTATAAAGGAAATTTTAAGGAGTGAGGACATGACCTCCCAAATTAAAGCGGTTATACTTGCTGGTGGCTCAGGAACAAGGCTTTATCCGGTTACCCAAGTTGTAAATAAGCACCTTCTTCCTATCTACAATAAACCTATGATTTATTATCCTCTTTCTTTAGCTATGCTTTTAAAAATTAGAGATATAGCCTTAGTTGTTAACCCTCAAGATAGAGAAAACTTTGAAAAACTCTTAGGTGATGGTTCGCATTTAGGGATGAAGATTTCTTATATTATTCAAGAAAAGCCAAGGGGGTTGGCTGAAGGATTAATCCTTGCTGAGAAATTTTTAGATGGAAGCAGTGTTTTCTATCTCCTTGGGGATAATGTAGTTTTTGGACATAATTTGCCTTTAGTTTTAGAAGAAGCTTTAAATGAGGTTTTAACAGAGGGTGGGGCTTTTTGTTTTGGCTATGCAGTGCCAGACCCTGAAAGATTTGGTGTAGTTGAGTTTGATGCATCAGGAAGAGTTCTTTCAATTGAAGAAAAGCCAAAAAAGCCAAAATCTAATTATGCGGTGATAGGAGTTTACTTCTTTGATGAGAAGGCAAGTGAGGTGGCAAAAAGAGTTAAGCCCTCAAAAAGGGGAGAGTATGAAATAACTTCTGTGCTTGAAGAGTATTTAAAAGAGGGGAGCTTAAGAGTAAAGCTACTTGGAAGAGGTTTTGCCTGGTTTGATGCAGGAACTCATGATAGTTTTTTAGAAGCAGGGGAGTTTGTAGCAACGATTGAAAAGCGAACCGGGCTTATGATCGGATGTATAGAAGAGATTGCTTACAGAAACGGCTGGATTGATAGAGAAGCCTTGATTAAACTTGCAAAGCCTTTAAGCAAAACTGAGTATGGGAAGTATTTGTTGAGATTGGTTGATGAGTAGTTGCCAGGATTTTGGAATTACTTTTGGGGTTCCTTGAATTATGTTTAAATTTATGTATCTTATTACTTAGAAGCTAAATGAATATGCAAAAATGAAATCCCTCGAGGAAATTAAAAATTTTTCTAAAAAGCAGGGAGATAATTTTTAAGAGAATTTAAAGCTAAAATCTCATTGATAGTTTAGGTATGAGTTAAACAAAAGAAGGAGGTGATTTGATGTTAATACGTACATTTACTGCTGTTATTTATAAAGAAGGTGATATTTATGTAGCAGAATGTCCTGAAGTTAGGACGGTAAGCCAGGGATACACAATTGAGGAAGCAATTGCTAATCTTAAAGAGGCAACTGAGCTGTATCTTGAAGAATGCTTATCAAAAGAAGGGTCATCAACTGGTTTATATATTAAAGAGTTTATACTAAGAAAGAGCTCGAAGCCTATTATTTCTACTTTTGACACTACAATTAATGTCTAAACTAAAGAATATTTCAGGTGAAGAAGTTATAAGAAGATTAGAGAAATTAGGATTTTATAAAGTTCGTTAACGTGGCAGTCATGTAGTTTTAAAGAAGCAAACATCTGAAGGAGAAATTGTTTGTGTAGTTCCTTTGCACAAGGAGTTAGCAATAGGTACTTTACGTGGTATTTTAAGACAGGCTAAGCTTACAATTGAAGAATTTTTAAGTTGCGAATAAAATTTTTGATTAAAATCCTATGCCCTTTGAGTTTATAAAACTTGAGATTCCTGATGTAGTGCTTGTTAAGCCTAAGGTTTTTGAGGATGATAGAGGCTTTTTTATGGAAACATACAAGGCTTCTGATTTCGCAAAGGCTGGGATAGATTTTTCTTTTTGCCAGGATAATCATTCTAAATCTAAAAAGGGTGTACTGAGAGGGTTACATTATCAGCTTGAGCCAAAGGCGCAAGGAAAGCTTATAAGGTGTATTAAAGGAAAGATTTGGGATGTTGCGGTTGACCTTCGCCTTGGTTCTCCTTGGTTTGGGAAATGGATTGCAGTAGAACTTTCCGAAGAAAATAAATGCATGCTGTGGATCCCAGCTGGCTTTGCCCATGGGTTTGTTGCTCTTGAAGATTGTGAAATAATCTACAAATGCACTGAGGAATATGCACCAGAATTAGATCGGGGGATAATTTGGAATGATCCAGATTTAAACATTCCTTGGCCTATTAAAGATCCGATACTTTCTTCTAAAGATGCAAAGCTACCAAGGCTAAAGGATGCTGAAATAAATTTTTATTACAAAGGTTAGAAATGAAGCTACTTGTTACAGGAGGAGCAGGTTTCATTGGAAGTGAATTTGTTAGGCAAGCAGTTAGAAAGGGCTATCAGGTTGCGGTAGTTGACGCCCTTACCTACGCAGGCGACCTTGAAAGACTAAAAGAGGTTGAATCTAAGATAAACTTTTATCAAGTAGATATTAAAGATTATGCTTGTCTTGAGGAGGTATTTAAGCAGGAAAGACCTGATGCAGTAGTCCATTTTGCTGCAGAAAGTCATGTAGATAGGAGCATCCTTGAACCAAGAGCCTTTTTACAAACAAACATTGAGGGGACTTTTAATATACTTGAGCTTGCCAAGGTTTTTAAAGTTGAAAGATTTGTTAATGTGTCAACCGATGAAGTTTATGGCGAGCTTGAGGATGCCGGAAAGTTTACGGAAGATTCACCTCTTAAGCCCAATTCTCCTTATTCGGTCAGCAAAGCAAGTCAAGACATGCTTGGAAGGGCTTATTTTAGAACCTATGGTCTTCCTGTGATTACTATTAGACCATCAAATAACTACGGGCCTTGGCAGTATCCGGAAAAGCTAATTCCTGTAGTTATAGCTAAGGCATTAAAAGATGAGCCTATCCCAATATATGGCACAGGGCAAAACGTGAGGGAATGGTTATACGTTTCTGATTGTGCAGAGGCTATTTTAATGGTTTTGGAAAGGGGTATTCCAGGTGAGGTCTACAACATCGCAAGCGGGATTGAAAAGAGAAATATAGAGGTGGTAAAGGCAATACTTAAGCTCCTTGGGAAACCTGAGAGCTTGATCGAGTTCGTAAAGGATAGACCAGGACATGACTATAGATACGCGATGGATGCAAGTAAAATTAATAAGGAGCTTGGCTGGAAGGCAAAGACTGATTTTGAAACTGGACTGGCTCTAACAGTTAGGTGGTATTTGGAACACAGAGATTGGCTTGAAAGAAAGGTAGCTGAGCTTAAAGATTTCTGGAAGAAAGTTTACAAAAAATGAAATTTCTTATTACTGGGGCACGAGGACAGCTTGCAAGAGAATTTATAGCCTATTTTCAAGAAAAAGGCTATGGTTTTGCTGCTTTCCCTAAGGACGAGCTTGATGTTTCCGACTTTGAGAAAGTTTATCAAACAATCAAAGAGATTAAACCAGATATTATTATTAATTGTTCAGCTTACAATCAGGTAGATTTAGCTGAAAAGGAAAAACATCTTGCCTATAAAGTAAATACTATCGGGGTTTATAACTTAGCCATCTCTGCAAGAGAAATTAAGGCAAAGCTTGTTCATTACTCAACCGATTATGTGTTTGACGGGACGAAGATAGGATTTTATACGGAGGAAGATCAGCCTAATCCCCTAAATGAATATGGAAAAAGTAAACTTTTTGGGGAATTCTTTATACAAGAAATACTTGAAAATTATCTAATCTTTCGGGTAAGCTGGGTTTATGGAAAGGGTACTCAAAACTTTCTTTATAAGCTTGAAGAATGGGCTAAGAAACAGGAAGTATTAAAAATAGCGGTTGATGAGTTTTCGGTGCCAACATCTACCAGAACGATCGTTGAAGTAACCCTTAAGGCTCTTGATGAGGGATTGACCGGGCTTTATCATCTAACAAATTCTGGCTATGCCTCTCGCTATGAGTGGGCAAAAGAGTATTTTAAGTTAAAAGGGATAAATAAGCTTATTTATCCTGCTTTGCAAGCTGATTTTAATCTTCCTGCTAAAAGACCAAAGTGGTCGGTGATGAGTAATGAAAAAATTAGCAAAGCCTTAGGAATCACTATAAGAGACTGGAGGGAGGAGTTAGCAAAAAACTAAATTGAGAAAAAACTTTAGAACTTAATAAAATTCGTAAGTAAAATAGAGTTTAATTCCTTTGCTTTCAGCATATTTCCTTATCTGAGGAGATGTTTGATGAGTTACACAAATAAGGACCTTTTCTTCAGGAAAGAATTTGCTTATTTTTTCAACTTTTTTAAGGAAATTATCTATATCTGACTTTTTAAGCTGAGTTTTAGCCTCACCTAAAATTACTACAGATTTTCCGTTAATTTTACCTTTGCCATAAATGTTTATCTCCTCATATTTATTAAGTGCAACTTCTATATAATCCCTTATTAGTCTTCCTTCTATTTTTATATTAAAATCTCTTTGAAGAAGTGCAGGAAGATATTTATAAGCCTCATTTTCTATAAAATATCCAATACTATGAGCTAAACCACCAAGCTGTTCTCTTGTCTTTCTATGTTCATCTATAAGCTTTTCTAATTTTTCTTCGGTTCTTTTTTGGGCTTCAGCAAGTTCTGCGACTGTTTTTTCAAGCCTTGTTAATCTTTCTTCTGCTGATTTTTGGGCCTCAGCAAGTTCTGCGACTGTTTTTTCAAGCCTTGTTAATCTTTCTTCTGCTGATTTTTGGGCCTCAGCAAGTTCTGTAACTACCTTTTCAAGCCTTGTTAATCTTTCTTCTGCTGATTTTTGAGCCTCAGCAAGTTCTGCGACTGTTTTTGTAAGTTTTTTCACTTCTTCATTTAACTCTAAAAAATCTTCCCTTCTTACAATCTCTCCCCAGTATTTTATTAATTTAAGAATAACAGTCTTTGTTTTTGGGTCTAACTCTTCTAAACTTTCGTAAAGGTCTATCGGAATAACTTGCATCGCCCTTTATCCCAAGATTTTTTATTTTTCAATTATACATCTTTTTTGCAAAAATTAAAAGAGTTTCCAATTTTATAAACACTACCCTGAAAGGAGAGGATATTTGACTAAAGTTTAAGAATTATGTATAATATTTTACTTTAAAAATTAAGATTACATAGATAAAAAGGTGAAAAGATATTTCATATTTAAGAGACTTTTTGATATATTTTTAGCATCCATCGGTCTTATTCTTTCTTTACCACTTTGGCTTATTATCGCTATCGCAATTAAATTAGAAGATGGTGGTCCCATTTTTTATTCTCAAGAGAGAGTAGGTAAAGATGGTAAAATATTTCGGATTTTAAAATTTCGCTCAATGATACCTGATGCTGAGAAAGATATCGGTGCTATATGGGCATCTGAAAATGATCCAAGAGTTACTAAAGTGGGCAGAATATTGAGAGCAACTGCTATGGATGAGCTTCCTCAATTATTAAATATTTTAAAAGGTGATATGAGTTTTGTTGGTCCTAGGCCTGAAAGACCTGAGCTTGTAGAAGAATTTACTAAGAAATTTCCAGACTTTAAAAAGAGGTTCGCTGTGAAGCCAGGCTTAACAGGTATTGCACAGATTTATGGACAATACGATACTCCGCCTCAGCATAAATTAAAGTATGATTTGCTATATATAAAAAAACAATCTTTTCTTCTTGATCTTAAATTAATTTTACTGTCTTTTTATATCACCTTAAGAGGAAAATGGCAACATAGAGGGAAAAAGATATAGAAATAAACTTAACAAGTTGAAATTAAAGTACAAAAATTCATACTAAGGAAAAAATGAAAGAAGTAAAAAAGATATATGATGTAATTGTTGTAGGAGGAGGACCTGCAGGTCTTTATACTGCAAAAATTCTTGGAGAAGCTGGATTAGATGTTTTAGTTTTGGAAGAAAAAGAAGAAGTTGGGA
>Ga0080004_1112389_pt1 | contig 20580 bp, 18 predicted proteins | sample WasSprMetagenome_FD_69207 | JGI IMG/M metagenome (GOLD analysis project Ga0080004, IMG submission 69207) | Sulfidic aquatic microbial communities from Washburn Spring, Yellowstone National Park, USA - WS (SPADES assembly) (version 2) | ecosystem: Environmental > Aquatic > Thermal springs > Hot...
TGAAACCGTTAACCACTCGATAGGAGAGTATGCTCGTGGAGAAGCTCACGTAAACACTTGTGAAGGCGAGTTCTCCATACTCAGACCATTCATCTCTATTCATAGAGGTGTAGCTAAGTATAACATGCCACTATACATTTCACTCTACCAACTCCATAGAGAAACCCGACGGATGAAAGCCGTTCAAGCCTTAGAGTATATAATAAAAATAATCCTATCTTTACTCCTCCAGAAAATACTAGTTAAAGCCATCAACATACACTACCAACAACATTCTTATTTAAGAGCGACTGTTTTTAATCTTTTTTACCATGATAACCACTCTAATGTTCTGAACTATTTCACGTCCTTCCATATTTCTAACTTTACAATATATCTTCACTCCTTTAATGGAGGTTTCTTTGAAGACATACTTATCCCAATCATTGATCTTTAGCTTTTGAATTATTCAACTTTATATGTACTCTATTTACAGTCAGTACACGTGCTGATGTGATGTTTGGACTAATAATTGAAAGTAAGATATTGATCTGGATATTTTTGAATCTCAAAGTGTGCGAGAATGGTAGATAGTTGAAATAATACCATAATGACAAAAATTTTACTCTTTATTTCCATTAATTTTAGCTCACGCTGTCCAGCCGTCAGGGTTGTATCTAGCGAAGTAAATATAGAAGTATTTGTACCATATTCCAGTCCCATGCTTACTGAAATAGAGACGGTCTAACTCCACTTTCATTGGAGAATCCCCTCCAATTCTATAAATGGCGCTGATAAAGTAGGCATCCCAGTAGCCGTAATTACTTGGGCCGATATAGATTCCAACATGAGTTGCTTTTCCGGTTGTTTTATCTATGAATATTACTACATCACCGGGTCTGGGTGGCCAGACTGGCTTAGATACTTGTCTAATTTCCTCAGCAGTTCTGTCTTTGTAACAGGCTCCAGTACCTTTCTCACAGCAAGCATGCCACCCGCGCATTAAATCATAACAAGTTGCAGGTCGTCCACCGGCTCTCATGTACACCTGTCTAACTAAAGCAGAACAGTCAACGCCATTTTTCGGCTCTCCGCCGTATTTATACGGTACCCCTAACCAGGAATATGCCTCTGAAATAACTTTCCACTCTGAAATCCTATCTGGCGCTGCCTCCACTAGTGTCGCTACAACGCTAGCCATTACTATCGCTATCGCCACTAATGTGATTCCGACTATAAGCAACTTCTTCACATACATTTTTCATCACCTCCTAATTAAGAGAGGATCTGGGCATGCTAATTTTTTTGCTGGGTATGGTCTGTCTATTATAGGTGCAAGGCGTGAAACTAGTAAAATTCGAGCGATTGCCCTCAAAAACAATTAAACATAGGGGCAGAGAATTCAAGCTTGAGGGCATTCTTGAAGAAATTGCTCTACTGTTCTATGAAAGGGGAGAAGCTGTAGAGTCCACAACAATCGCAAAGAAGCTCGGCCTACGAAAGACTGGGAAATTTACGGAGAAGGTAATTAGATATCATCTATGCGGTCGAATGGTGGATTGCGAGCCCATAAAGGGAAGAGTTTTCGTCTCTCCTTCAGCGCTCATTTTCATATCTGGAGATGGGGGAGTGCTGGATCTTACAGAACTTGAAGGATTTTACGATAATTTACCGAGGTTTTCATCAAAAATAATTGTAAACATCATTAGAGAGCAAGTTACTCTAGAGGAATTACTTTTGCTCTTCGAAGGCGTAGAGCAGGAAGCTGTTAAAAAGTTGGTTAAACTGTGTAAAATAGCAGAACCTCTTCCACAGTATGAGGAAGATGGGATCGTGTATTATGATTTTGCTAAGTACGACCTTAACACTTTAAAAGGCTACATCCACAGAGGCTTTCTCCTAGAAGATGTCAGTCAGAAAACAAGAGATTCACGGTATAAATTCGGAAATCTAGATTATTTAGACTTTATTCTTTGGTATGGGACTGGAAGGAGGGGAGAAGAATTCACCTATAATGATGTGGTCTGCAAGTACGTTAAAGCAGGCACCCGGCTTCCCGATGAAATAAGGGAAGCGACGAAGGAGATATTGAAGAAAAAGAGAAGAGATGCTGAAAAGTTGGGGCAAGTTTTTGTTAACCATCCAGGTTACAAACTCTTGGAAATTAAAGTAAAGAGGAAAATTAAAAAGAGAAAAAGAAGGCAGAAAATATACTTGAGTTTCGGACCTACTGACTTCAACACATCCGTACGCACGAATCAGAGCCTAGACGAGCCAATATTGGAAAGTAAGGAAGGTGGCTTTACTACAATAAGACATAAATACATTAGAAGAATAGATTTAAATGAGCCAGACTATCTGAAGAACTCGTTCTTATCTAACATGTTTGGAGTGGCTCTTGTTACAATAACCGAAGACGACAAAATTATTCTTCAACGGAGGTCACGGCAAGTTCTTATGGGGCCAGAGAAGCTAACTCTTGCAACTGCTGAAAACATGATCAGAGGACTTGATGAAGATAAAGATGGAAAACCTAACCCATTCATTACAGCAAAAAGATGTATAAGAGAAGAGCTTGTAGCCTTGAACTCCTTGCCAATCCTTACTGCATCATCAACCATGTCTACGGTTGGATTGGGAGATACTTTATCATATAAGACGTACTGTATGTTGTCTTCTTCCAAAGCTGGCTTAACATAATCCCATGCACCGCAAACCTTGTAAGACGTCTTTCCTGTAACTATTAGTATCCTTGTTATTCCTCTATCTATTAAATTTCTAAGTATCTCTCTTATCTTGTTTATCGCTCCCACACCGAAATAGAGATTTACTCCACCATACCTTAGCTTGAAGACTTTGTTAATGTTTATCTTACTCTCCCAAATCATGTAGCTAACTATTTTAATCTTCTATATAACTTAGGATACTCTACTATTTCGGTTCTCCTTTGTTTAAAGATTTTAGGTGGATTCTCGGTTTAACAATGTTGATTTCAACTTAGTTTTACTTCTTCTCCTTCTTGTATGACTTCGACTTTGATGTCTTCTTTTTCCAAAAGTCTCTTGAATTCTCTAGGATTCTCAGTGTGGATTGGGATTACCTTCTTCGGTTTTATTTCTCTGATTAACTTGAGTAAGTCTTCTCTATTAGCATGACCTGAAGCATGTATCCATCTACTATCTAGTCTGAGAAGGTTTATCCAATTCTCTACCTTCTCCCATTCTATCTCCTGCTCTTCATCGTGAGGCTCACTAGTTGATTCAATAAAGAGTGACCCAGGAGTAGGCTGTATTTCTGCAAGCTCAAAAACATATTGATGACTATTAAAAATAAGAAAATACTTATCTTGATCCTTAGATATTTCTTCAGGCTTAATAAGTATGTCTGTATTCAATAATGATTCATAGATCTTTCTCATCCAGCCTCTAAAATATGTGGAGCCGAGGAAATATCCTTCATCGATTATAGACCTTTTCTCAAAATACACCTTGACATTCTCTAGCTTTGGAAGCTTAACTTTACTCTCCACCTCATACAATGTCTTGATTAAATGGTAGATCCTAGACGAGAGGACTGGTATTCTGCCGCATTCTTCAGCAGCTTCTATCATTGTTCTAACCCTATCTACGTCGAGGGATGAGACTAATGTGGAAACTAGTTTTCCACTCTTCTTTAATGTTTCCATTACAACTTCATTCTTAACATCATCTTCAGATCTAGTTGTTGAGTCATTTATTCTAGTCCCCTCAATTAATAGAAAGTCCACACCCCTAGCCTTCTCGATGAAGTCTTCCGTATATTTGCTGACGACACCATGAAATCTGATATCACTTGTATAAGCTATCGATGCTTTACCTGTTTCTATTCTAAAGCCAAAAGTTGCTGGGATCGAGTGGTCAACTGGTATGGGTAAGACTTGAAAAGGTACTTGGCTAATTTCCCTACCCTCCTCAAAGATGATTAGCGGACGTTCAACCTCATCTAAGCCTTCCCCCGTCTTTACTTTCTTTTTTAATTCCTCTCTCCTTCTATCCTTATAGATAAATATCTCTCTATCAATGCCTGTTCTCCCAGAAGTTTCGATCGAGTGTTCTATCAATGCTTTCATGCTCCTACTTACAGCTATAGGTGTTTCCGCCTTTAAGAATGCAAGTGAACCGTAATGGTCTAAGTGGCCATGTGAAATTATACAGCAGTTAACTGAAAGGCTTCTCGCATCGTTAAGAATTTTCTCATCTAATGCCAAGTCCTCCCTATATACTCCACTAATCATTGGAAGAATACCTACAAATAGATAATTCCTCAAGACCCTATTTATTCTATCAAACCCATAGCCGACTGCATACTCTCTCTTCTTCTTGAGATTGAGACCGAAATCTAAGAATATAGCTCCCCCTTCACCATATAGAAGTATCTTATTCCCCCCTATCTCTCCTGCTCCACCCAGTAAACAGATGCTAGCCAATCCCCCTAGAAATGAAGAATAAAGCTATTTAAATTATTGATTAAAGACTGTTAGGGGAAGCTCTTCCAAGCATCGGGCACATATTTTTTAAAGATATATTGCTCTATCAATAACATGATAATTGGGTTGTTTATGCCTTCTAGTATTCCCCGTGTTGAAGAATATATGAGAAGAGAAGTGTATTTTATTGATTCTGAGGACCCACTTAGTAGGGTTGTTGGGATATTTAGAGAGACTGGTCTTCCAATAGTTATCGTTCTAGGTAACTCTAAAAATTATCTTGGGGTTATTACCGATAGGGTCGTATTAAGGTCTATGTTAAATGTTGATACTGTAAAAGCAAAGAATGCTGTAGTAAAAGTTCCGATACTCGATGCTTCTGACCCTGTTGCGAAAGCTGCACGTTTAATGCTTGAAAACACTGTTAAAGGATTACCAGTCTCAAACCAGAATAAACAGATAATAGGAATAATCACTGTGGATGATATAGGTAGAGTGGCGGAAAAGCTCTATCCTAGATTAAAGATTAGGGAAGTTATGACAAAAGATCCTATTACTATAACTTCCGACTCCACTATAGGTAAGGCATTGGTATTAATGCGTGAAAATGGGATATCGAGGCTACCCGTAACCGAGAATGATAAACTAGTAGGTCTAGTTACCATACGTGACATAATCGATAATGTCCTACAACCTAGGACTCGAGCAACACGTGGAGAAGTAGTCGGAGAAAAAATTAGAAGCTTAGGATATAAGGTCTCAGATATAATGACTAAGTCTGTAATCCAATCTTCTCCTGAAGAAGACCTTTCAATTGCTGTAAAGAAGATGATTGAGATTAATGTTTCATGTCTCGTTATAGTATCTCATAATAGAGTATCCGGAATAATTACTTGGACGGATATTCTTGGGATTATTGCTTCTCTAGAAGAGAAAGAGAAACCACCAATCCATATACAAGTTAGCTTCAAGATGAAAGATATATCTCCAATAGAGAAATCAGAAATAATCAAGATCGCTGAAAAATATATTTCAAAACTGGGGGAAGCCTTGGGTAACGGTTATCTTTTACTACACTTTAAAGAACATAAAGAGAAGCATGGAGAACAACATTTAATCCATTGCAGATCTATTCTAAGAACCGATAAAGTAAATCTTGTAGGGATTGGTGAAGCATGGACAGCTGGTCAGGCAGCTAGAGTAGCTTTAGATAAGATTGAAAGACAGCTATTAATAGTAAAAGAGCTGGCTGAAAAATATCCATATGGTGAAGAAGTAATGAAGAGATGGGTTACTGAATTTTAAAAATCAGGTTCAACTATTACTTTGTATATGTTATTAGGTGATGACAACAGTCTCCGTAAACCAATCTTTAACCTTCCTGTAGAGTAAAGCAATATCGAAAACAACATTATTGTTAAGATAACGTGTAGGAGTAGCGACGCATATAGGTAGCCTAAGAATATTGTTAAAGGTCCCTCAACATACTCATTTATCATAGGCGATAATATCGGGTTGTAGGAGTGATGTAGATAATCTATTACTACATGGGTTAATGCTCCAATACTAGCAGCACCCTTTGAGTAGGTCAAGCTTATACTGAGATTACCGTTTACTCCAAGAACCGTAATGACTTTCTGGGAGCTGTAAATTAACTTTGTAGCTAAGATTGCTATCAAGCTATCGATGGTTAGAGCGCCGATTAATGAGTGGGCTAGCCCCCCCAGGAATCGAATAACCCATTATAGTTAATAGAGGTATCTCAAAATCAGGTATCAATGAACCAATAACTAGCGTAAGCCTCCCATTCTTCAACTTCCTTAAAATTGGCCAAACATAAACTACATGAAGTAATGTAATAGGCATTATAATCAACCTCGCCCATCAGAATCCTGCTTCACCTAGGTCTAACTGCAAGATATAAACTATCAAGGTTACAGACTCGGTCTACCAATCCGGATGACTAGGCTGTCTTTTTAAAGTTATCAATGTGATTTTATATTCTGAAGAGGGTATTTCCATTTTATCTGGATATTCTCTTTGAGGCTCAACTCTTAATAATCTAATAACGTATCCATTGAATTCTTTCTCCTCATCACCTGGTATGGTTAAATTGACATCATCCATACCTCTATCCTTCTTTCTAAAGCTTAGTTCTACTATTACTCTTCCAGCCCAGAAGCAATAAACGTTCACGGGGCATCTAGTATCTTCAATAACTCTAATAAAAGTCACAGTTAGTTCAGCATCTTTAATTAGAGCCTTCTCACCAATTTTAAGCTGGAATTCTCCACCTAACGTTGAAGTTATCATACGGCTTCCTACTTTCAGATAGAAAATAATAAGAATTAATGCAATAGTAATAATGATTAAGGCGATGGTTAAGATAATTCGAAGAGGCAGCTTAAGCACGTATAATGGATAAAATACTATCTAAAAACCTTTCAGGATCAACTAAGGGTAGCCCTAAATGTTTTAGACGTCAAAGTACAGGTAGAATTCGTATGGGTGGGGTTTAGAGTTTACTTCATAGAAATACTTCATCTCTAATTGTATTATTATATCGATTAAATCATCTGTCATGACTGGTTTTAGAAATTCTCTATCAGACTCTAATGACTCTACTGCTTCTTTTAAGCTTCCAGGCAGCTCCATAACACTTAATTCTCTTCTACGTTCAGGTGTCAGCTTATAAATATCCTCATCTACTGGGTCTCCTGGGTCAGTCTTATGTTTAATTCCATCTAATCCAGCTGCTAGAATCGATGCAAAAGATAGATATGGGTTAGCAGAAGAGTCTGGTGTTCTAAATTCTATCCTCTTGAAAGTTGAATTATTCTTTCCTCTATGGTATACGGGGATTCTTATGTTTGCAGACCTATTAGATCTGCTCCAAGCAATGTAGACTGGAGCTTCATAGCCTGGGATGAGTCTTCTATAAGAGTTTGTTGTAGGTGCAACTATTGCGGCTAGTGCTCTGCTATGCTCAAGCAGCCCACCGATAAAGTATCTTGCAGTTTGGCTTAACTCAGCATACTCATCATCTTCATCATAGAATATGTTTTCTCCATCCTTCCAGATACTTACATGGATGTGCATCCCTGAAGCATTATCCCCATATACTGGTTTAGGCATGAAAGTAGCGATTAAACCCATCTGCCTTGCAACATTTTTGGCCACATATTTATAGGTCTGAACATTATCTGCCATCTTAACTAACGTACTATATCTTAAGTCAATCTCGCATTGACCTGCGGTTGCAGCTTCATGATGGTGAGCGTCTACTCCTATGTTAAAGTATTCTTCTAAGATTTTACAAACCTCATTCCTGTAATCCATTAACGTATCTTGAGGTGGAGTAGGAAAATATCCTTCCTTAAACCTAATCGGGTATCCTTGAATAGTATCTCCAGAATTCCATGGAGCTTCTTTAGACATTATATAATAACTCATACCTCTACTTGGATTTGAAACGTCCCAGTATACTCTATCAAATACGAAGAACTCTACTTCTGGTCCCCAGTAAGAAAAATCATAACCTAGTTCTCTAAGGTATACTTCGGCTTTCTGTGCTACATATCTTGGATCTTTAGTAGACCTTCCCCCACCATAACCATTGTATATATCACAGATCATCCTACAAGTCTTTCCACTACTGTCATACCATGGAAGCACGGCGAAGGTTGAGTGGTCAGGCCTCAACACCATATCAGAGCTATATATCTCAGCGAAGCCTTTGATTGATGAACCATCAAGCTTGGGTACACCTTCTTCGAATAATTTCTCATCTAAGTATTCGCTAGTTACTGTAATATGGTGTAGCTTACCTAGTATGTCTGTGAAATGTAGGTCAATGAACCTGATATTAATCTTCCTCCATGAATCAATCATCTGCTCTATCGTAATCTCCCCACTCATTCTGGTCCATCTATTAGACAAATGTCCTATATAACCGTTCCCTTTCTAGAAAAACGAATAGAAAAACAACACAATTGATAACAAATGAACGACACGGGGTCCGCTTTGTTGGTAAATACTTACTAATAAGAATTACTATTATACATCACAGCAGTTCTCAATGATTGAGTCGGGACGAGGATCAGCCCAAGAATACAGGATTCTAGATTACTCTTCTACATGCTGCCGAGAGGACTAATTAAAGATTAAACTTAAATTTGGAGAGAGAAGAAATCAGAATAGGGGGCGTAGCCTAGCAATCTAGAAAGGGCTGAAGGTCTACGGCGCCGGGCTCCAGCGCCTACACGCAAGATTAACCTGATCCAATGGAGATGAAGACGCGCTGGAGCGCAGTCTTGGTGAAGATACCCGGAGACCGTGGGTTCAAATCCCACCGCCCCCATATTGTGTTAATTAAAATAATCGGAGAGGGCTGGATGTTTTTAGCAACTTCTCCTTCCCCCTCTTTGTACTGAAGTTAACGAGTTTAGTAAACCTCCTTCTAGAATTAGCTCTAATGTGAAGTCAGTATTCATCTTTCCTTCTTCGATACGTCTTCCTAATTTTCTTATCGTAGAATGACGTCCTTTTTCTTATAACTAGATATGGCTTCATCCCTTGAATCTTTAATTCTAGCAGTAGCTTCTTAACACAGTCTAATAGTTTTAGATTTTATGTTATAGACGTGTGTAAAACTATTCTCATCTACGCTTCGTTCACTATTGAAGAACCCTCTAGGAAACGCTATAATAGCCTCTACACTATACTTAATGTTTTTCCAGCCTTCTCCAAGTTCAATGGCTTCTTCAACAGTTCCGACAGCTTAACTTTTATAGATTCATTTTCCTTTACCTAAATTCTGATGTCCATCTTCTATTCTTATTGAATCCTATATCGACCATCACTAGAACTCTCTATTTTCTTCTCTTTTCCTTCCTTGCATTTTACGTCCAGCAGTGTGGGCTCTTTTCATAGAAGTAGTAGAATAAAGTAGATATATCATGTTGATCCTAGAATGTGTAGGATATGGGTTTTTCTAGTAGATTAGAAGGGTATACGGGGAAGGTTAGAGAAGTTCTAGAGTCTGCTGGAGTAGATGTAGGAGATGAGATAGAGATAACAATTGACGGGCATGAAAAGATTAACGGCATATTAATGAGTAGATATGAGCTGGCTGACCCCGGGTATATTGTAGTAAAGCTTCCAAATGGATATAATATAGGCGTGAGATTTAGAGGGAACATCCAGGTTAAGAAGATTTCGGAAGTAAAGAAACCAGCCTTCAGACCTCCAGAGAAGGCTCAACCACTTCCAGGTCTACCAAGAGTAACTATAGTAGGTACAGGTGGAACTATTGCAAGTAGGATTGATTATAGAACTGGAGCGGTTAGACCCGTTCTCACAGCTGAAGACCTACTATCGATAATACCAGAGCTGGCAAGCATAGCCGACCTTGATGCATCAATCTTATTCTCTATATTCAGTGAAGATATGACCCCGAATGAATGGTCTATGATGGCTAGTAGAGTAGATGAGTACATTAGGAGAGGGGTTGATGGGGTGGTTATCGCCCACGGTACAGACACTATGGGATACTCAGCCGCAGCATTGAGCTTCGCTCTCCAAAAACCTCCTATACCAATAGTATTCGTAGGAGCACAGAGGTCATCTGATAGACCATCAAGCGATTCAGCTACAAACTTAATCGCAGCGGTTAAAGTAGCTGGTCACGCGCCATTCGCAGAAGTCTGTGTAGCAATGCACGATAACCATTCTGACGAGGTAATAGCAATCCATAGAGGAACACGGGTTAGAAAAAATCACACAAGCAGTAGGGATGCTTTTAAATCGATAAATACCGAGCCTATAGCTTTCTACAAGAATGGAGAAATACATGTCAATAGAAAAGACTTAAACAATCGAGATAGTAATCAATACATCTTTAACCCAAGATTCTCCGACAAAGCAGTATTGTTAAAATTCTTTCCCGGGATGAGTCATGATATACTTGAGTATATCTGGATGAAGGGTTACAGGGGGATCATTATTGAAGGTAGCGGTCTAGGTCATGTTGCTAGAAGATTGATCCCAACGTTAGAGAGGATTCTTAAAGACGGAGTATTTGTTGGGATGACTTCTCAATGTATATATGGGAGAGTAAACATGAGGGTCTACTCCACGGGTAGAGATCTCTTAAAAATAGGCGTTACACCTCTAGACGATATGCTTCCTGAGACCGCATACGTTAAGCTATCTTGGGTGCTCGCACAAACAACGGAGATCGAAGAAATAAAGAAGACTATGTTAACGCCTTTAGCAGGAGAGATTGGTGGAAGAAGTATACCATAGGGGGATAAACTGTATGGAGATTGACTGTAAGAAGATAGGGTTGAAAGTCGGCTTAGAGATCCATAGGCAGCTCGACACAAAACATAAGCTCTTCTGCGAATGCCCCACGGAGCCTAAAGAAGAAGGGAGAGAAATAATATTTACGAGATGGTTAAGGGAGGCTCAAAGTGAGCTAGGTGAAGTAGACCCTGCAGCTATCTTTGAAGCTAAGAAGAAAAAGAAGATAGTCTACCATGGAGATGATAAATCTATATGTCTTGTTGAGATGGACGAGGAACCACCCCATGACTTGAATAAAGAAGCTATTGAAATAGCTCTATCTGCATCTCTACTAATGAATAGCAGCCCAGTAGATGAGATACATGTAATGAGGAAGATCGTAATTGACGGGTCAAATACGACTGGTTTCCAGAGAACTTGTATAATTGCATTAGGTGGATGGGTTGAGGTAGCAGGGAAGAAGATACCAATACAGACAATATGCCTTGAAGAAGATGCAGCTAAAATACTAGAACAGAAAAAAGGTGAAGTACATTATGATCTGAGAAGGCTTGGAATACCGTTAATAGAAGTATCAACCGCTCCAGTCATAGAATCTCCTATGGAAGCTTATGAAGTTGCATACGCTATTGGTAGACTACTTAGAGCAACAGGTAAAGTAAAGAGAGGAATCGGCACAGTTAGACAAGACCTTAATGTTTCTATTAGGGATGGTGCATTAATAGAGATTAAAGGTGTCCAAGAACTAGATTTAATCCCAAGAGTAGTAGAGCTTGAGGTAGCTAGACAGCTTCACCTACTAAAGATTAAGGAGGAATTATTGAAGAGAAACGTAACTGAAGAAGAAATCCATTCTCAGCCAATAGTTGATGTAACAGAGGTATTCGTGGATACTAGCTCTAAGATTTTAAAGAAAAAGATAAATGAAGGATGCAGAGTCCTCGCATTGAAACTTCCAAGATTTAGTGGATTGATTGGGTTGGAGGCCGCTCCGGGAATACGTTTAGGAGCAGAGTTTTCTAGTAGAGTGAGAGCATGGACTGACGTCGAGGGAATATTCCATACAGATGAGCTACCAGGATATGGTATAACGGTTGAAGAAGTCTCTAGACTTTATCAAAAAGTTAATGCATCTAATCTTGATGCTAACGTAATAGTTGCAGATGAAGAATATAGAGCGAGAGAAGCATTAGAATATGTCAGAGAAAGAGCTATGGAAGCATTACGTGGTGTGCCATCAGAGACCCGTGCAGCTAAGCCCGATGGGACGACTGTATATATGCGACCGAGACCTGGAGCAGCTAGAATGTATCCGGAGACTGATCTTCCACCATACCCTGTAAGAAAAGAATATATTGAGTGGCTGAGGAAGAATCTTCCACAAACTTTAGAAGAGGTTGCTAGAAGGCTTGTAGAAAAATATAATCTAAGTAAGCAGATTGTTGATGAATTGATAGATATGGAGAAGGTCGAATTATTTGAGAAAATAATTAATGAGACAGGATTACAGCCAACTGTTATTGCATCTATCCTAACAGAACATGTAAAGAGCTTAAAGAGAGATGGAGTAAAAATCGAAGAACTAAAGGATGAGCATTTCATAGAATTTTTCAGATTAGTCTCTAAAGGTATAGTAGCTAAAGAAGCAGCATACGATGTATTAAGATGGTTTTCAGAAAATCCTAATAAAAACATTCTAGAAGCTATCGAAGCTCTTAGGCTGAGACCTGTCCAGATAGGTGAAATTGAAGAAAAGATTGTTCGGTTGATTGAGCTTAATAGAGAAGTTGTCTTAAAGAACCCAGGTAAAGCTGTATCGATAATAATGGGAGAATTAATGAAGGAATACCGTGGAAAAGTTGATGGTGCAAAACTACATCAAATGGTTTCTTCCAGGGTTTATGGCCAGAGGGCTTGAAAGAGTACGGCTATGAAAAAATGTGCTTAAAAAGTGCCCGAACCAATCGGCTTCTCCAAATCCACTTTAACCCATCTCTATAAAGCTTATAACGTACTATTAGGAATCAGATCTCAGTATGTCTGCACAGACAACATACAGGGTTAGGCTGAATCTAAATGGAGTAGAGATAGAAGTCGAAGGTGATAGAGATTTCGTTGAATCAAAGATATCGGATTTAAACTGGATAGATGCTATATCTAATAAGCTTCAGGGACTGGTTGTAAGACATCCATCTAGAGTTATATCCATGGATAAGAAGATGTCATTTACGGAGTTTTCAACTCAGCTTAATCCGCAAACCCATCTCCAGAGGATTCTTACTATAGCTTATTATCTGTACAGATTTGAGGAAAGAGATTTTACATACGAGGATATTGAAAGCTTCTATGAGCAGAGAAGGTGGCCTAGACCAGCTAACCCCAGGCAAGCAGTCTCAGACTTGATAGATGAAGGGTACATCGAAGAATCTGGAAAGACAAATGGGAGAAAGAGTTTCAGGATATTGGAGAAAGGAATAAGATATGTAGAATCAATGTTTAAGGAGGAAAGCAAATGAAGGAAGAAAAAATCAAAGTAGTAATAAAGATGGGAGAGTCTGAAGTAGAGTTTGAGGGAAAATATGAAGAAGTATGGATGAGTGTAAATAAGTATTTCTCTGAGCTCTATCCATCTTTACAGGTTGTTAAGAAGTTAGTAGGAGCAGTAGATATTGAAGAGCTTGTAAGTAAGCTTTCAGGAAAAGTCGAAGTGAAAGAAGATAGGATAAACATACTTGTTGGAGGTGACGCGAAGAAGAAAATACTGCTATGCCTAGCTGGAGCATACCTAGGTAGAAAGCTTGGAATATTTGAGAAAGAATTCTTAACACCTAAAGAGATAGCCGACTATACAGGGATAGATGAAAAGCAGACTAGAGCTAGATTGAGTGAACTTAGAAAAGAAGGATTAGTTATAAGAAAGGAAGACGGACTATATGGTTTTACTCCCGCTTCAATGAAAGAGCTAATTGAATAAAAGCATACTAACCCCGCAGAATCGATGAAAATTAATATGTTAAGATTTAAATGGTTAAAGTTTTGTTGTAAGTGGGGAATCTTTAAATAGATATCATAACACGGTTATAACGATGTCGACACAGTTAAAGTCTCTATGGGCTTCAAGGTTTATTGCTGCAGCGATCGTCCAAGGAGCTCTGGCAACTATACTAACCCTATACATTGTAATAGGGCAAACGTTATTCTTGAAACCGGAGCCAAGCAGGGTCATAGCTTTCGGTAGTGCAGGTCAATGGTTTACAGTAGGATATGTAACATACCTCATAGTGGGGGTAATAGGAGTAGCTGTAACCGCTCTCTTCTACCATTATATCGAGGCAGTTCTTGGAAAGAGGTATACAGGGTTCTCCAACTTTCTCGCTTGGATACACCTAGTATTGATGAATGTAGGTGTCGTTGGTGCAACGTGGATGATGATGATTGGGGGATATCTAGGGGGAGCAGCTATGCTGCCTCCTGAAGTCGGTGGGCTAGGATGGAACCCTGGACAAGTTCACGTCAACGTATTCTATGGAATACCCCTAGGATACCCATTCTGGATAACAATCTTCATAATACTCCTAAGCATAGGTGTGCTCGCTGGAGGAATAGGATACCTTATAAACTGGCGGAGAAAAGAATAGAAACCCACCCTAAATCTCTCCTCTTTTTTGTGTAATTCTACTAGGTAAACTTTTTCAATCAATTCTACCATGATGTACTAGGTATCGTGAAGAAATTCAGAGTTGCTATATCATTATTGTTCATTCTCCAATTATCCACTGGAGTTGTAATACTTCATGGAAATCCATCTAAAGATACATGGGTAATTCAAAGGTCTTGGGGGCTTGGATTAACAATACCTAATGGCAGTCCACTAGAAGATGGGAGTAGGGTTGAGTGGGGTAAACATAGAAATATTACAGTTGTATTAACGCTCCCGAACATTAGCTACACAGATAAGACTATATACTTTATAGTAAGCATAATGACGAAGCAGCAAACAATAATCCAAGCAGCTATAGGAATTCATCCAAACAATACTTACTGGACAAGCAGCTTCATGTATGTAAGAAATGTCTATCAACATAACAAGACATACATAGCAGTCCTACTGGACTCCCCACCTTACTTCCACCCATATGATAAAGCTTCCATCTCAATATACTATAGACCAAGTGAAGATGGAGCAGGTGGTGTTTGGGCTTCATCTATAACCAATCTTTCGACAGGGAAAAGTATAGATGTAGATATCCTAGTAGATAATAGTTCAACGTTTATGGATGGTGAACAAGAGGTAATCGCCTTAGAATCATATACTAGTAATGAAAAAATCTTTGAGCAAATGGATCAAGCAATCTTGCATTCAATACTAGTTGATGGGAGAAGAGTATTGGGTGGCTGGTATATAGATGATGGGCAAGTGTTTGACAGGAGACCTCTCTTCGAGGTTGGGGGTGGCCAAGCCCCGTCTTTTATCTCAATAATCTTTAAGGATGATGGAACTATAGCATGGATATACTCTAAACCTACTTGGAATAATTCTTTAAGCCCAGTATACTCCATAATGTTCCTATTACTCTTGGTTATATCAATGATAATCGTAGTTTATCTAGCTTATAGGATTAAATCATGAAACTATTTCCGGGCAAAAGTTTTGTAGACTGGGATTAGAAGTATCAAAGCTCCCAGTATCGTGATTAAGCTTAGCAGCCTTATCGGGTTCACCATCGGCTCTAGAATACTTCTAACGTCTTCAACTGGTGCATGAATTATATTTAGGTAGTATTCACCAACCGCTCCTGCTGCAGCTAGAGTGATTAATGTAACGTTAACTCCAATGAATAGTAAGTAGAATCCAGCCATGATAAGCTTATTATTCAGCTCAACCTCCCGTTTCTCCTCGATAAGATAGTACAAGAAGGATAAGCAGGTAAACCCTCCACACCCAACAATAAGATGAAGTAGATATGCTAGAAGAAACCAGACTCCAGGGCCTCCTCCAACAATTACCCTCAACAGTATCGAGAAAGGCTCAAGGGGAAGCACTATAATAATAGTCCAAATTATTGAAATAGTCAAATTAATTATTGATCCATTCTTAACTACTCTATGAAACCTATGCTTCCCGTGAACATTTCCCCTCTCATCTCCTGCGTCCATAATCTCTCTATCTATGAAGAACCATCCATATAATATGTTATTCTTCCCCCATGAATGATATAACCAGCGGTCTACAGTAAAATCATCTGTAGATGGTAAGAAGATTAACAGCAACCTAAATCTAGGGGTCTAAGTCTTAGATAGTGACCATGAGAGAATATTAGTACATTATAAACATCGGTAGATTTGATACCCCGATTATGATGACTTTTCATCGTGTCTTATAGTTGCCCAAGTATTCAGATTTTCGATTCTACAATGTTGGTAGGTTCTCTGTTGATTTTGTTAAAGATCAACATCTAGAATTTTTCGTAGTGTTTGGTTGAAAAGCGTTTTGACTTGTAACGAGGTTTCTTCATATAGTTCCCCCTTGAGAATTCTCCAATGAGCCTTCTCTGACCCCTCTATCGTAGTAAACTCTTTAACTTACTGTTACGAGAAACATGGCTGGAACCAGGTTGAAGACGAAGATTGCTGTAACTATAGGTCCAGCCTCAGCAGACCCAGAGAAGATTAAGGAGATTATCGAACTAGGGGCTTCTGCTCTCAGAATAAATTTTAGCCATGGAAACATTGGTGAATGGAAAAAATACGTAGATTTAATACAAGATACATGTAGGAATTTGAACAGGCATATTGCATTGATAGGAGATCTTCCAGGCCCTTCTATTAGGCTAGGGGAGATGAAGGGTAAAGTAATTTTGAAGAAAGACGATTTAGCTAGGATAATATATAAGGATAGGGTTGGAGACGCTGATGAGAAGGTTCTTCCATTACCATTCGAACCTTTCTTCAACAACATTAATGCCGGAGACATTCTTTTAATGGATGATGGGCGAATCCAGCTTCAAGTAGTAGAAGTTGAGAAGAGAGAAGCCACAGTTAAAGCTTTAACACCTGCAGAGATAAGCTCACGGAAAGCCATAGTAGTAAAGGGTAGAGAGATAGATTTACCAACACTCTCAAACAGAGACTTAGAAGCTCTGAGATTCTCTGTAACAGATGACCTCGATTATATTGGGTTAAGCTATGTTAGAAACGCCGGAGATGTAGAATTACTTAAGTCTACGCTGGCTTCTCTAGGTGGAGTAGAACTCGGGGTTATAAGTAAGATAGAGACTGTCCAGGCAGTGAATAATCTTACTGAGATAATTGACTCGTCGGATGCATTACTCGTTGCGAGAGGTGATCTTGGAATGCATTTTGGATTAGAACAGGTACCCCGACTTCAAGAATCTATCGTAGAGAAATGCTTAGAGAAAGGTAAACCAGTAATAGTAGCAACCCAGCTACTGGGGTCGATGATAGATAACCCCATACCGAGTAGAAGCGAGATAGTAGATATACTGTCTGCAGTTAGAGATGGAGTAGATACATTAATGCTGACGGGTGAAACAGCTGCAGGCAAGTATCCTGTAGAAGCTGTTAAATGGTTGAAAAAAGTTATTGAAACATACGATTCGACAATTACACCTAGAAAGATTAAGCTATCGAGGGATGCGGATATCAGGGATAGATTTGCTGAAGGGATAACAATGTTAGCTGAATCCTTGAGAGCCTCAATAGCAATCTACACTAAGACTGGCAGAGTGGCTTTAAGAATATCACGTAACCGTCCAAATGTTGAAGCGTATGCATGTTCAGGTTCTCTTAAGACGATACGTAAGATCTCAATACTCTGGGGGGTTAAACCTGTGAAAGTAAAAGCGTTAGAATATTTTGAAGGTCTTGAAGAAATGCTTTCTACATTGAAGTCTTCGGGGGAAGTGGAGATTGGAGACATAATAATACTAACTTATGGATTAAGAGATGAACCTATGCATCTAGTTAAGATAGTCCAAATCCAGTAGTCACTTAGATGGAAAAGTCTAAAGAGTAAGCTCAGGTCTAACCTCTCTTAAAATAGGAAGAACCTTGAAGAAGATGTTTCTTAAGACTTCAAGGTCGTCTCTGCAATGCTTCTTTATCCTCATTGCAGCACGTTTATCATTCTTTATCGCTTTCATGTATAGTGATGGTACATCTATCCCTTCTACACTAATATCTTTAGCTATGTTCAGGAATCTAGCAACATGATAGAGGTTAACGAACGAGAGCTTAAAGTAGTTACGGATGAATTCGGCTAGATCTAGATGCGTAGGTCTGTAAACCAACTCTGCTCTAAGATTGTGCTTGACCGACCGTGTAGCTAAGAATGGTAAATCAAACTTACTACCATTCCAAGTAAATACTATATGATGTCTAGCTAAATACTCTATGATTGAAGATAATGTCTCCTTCTCTTTTGAAGGAACATCAGCATAAAACCATCTGAATCTACCCTTCTCATCTATAAATCCTCCTCCTACAAGATACCCTACATCAGCGTCAAGAGCTGTAGCTTCCAAATCCATAAAGCAGATCTTAGGCTTAACAATACTCATTCTCCCAGTCTTGGGCATCGAGATATTAGTCTACAATCAGATAAATAAGATTTCTTAAGTTACTTTACTAGTAAATGTCGGGTCCCGCCTTCATGTAGAAGTCTCTGTAGGCCCTCCCTATAAGAGTGATATGAAAGAATATAGTAGAATTTAGTGAGGTTTAATGCGGGGGGTGGGATTCGAACCCACGAACCCCTACGGGATTCCCCTTTAGATGCGTTCAGGGGCTCTCATCCATTATGAGGTGGATCCTGAGCCCTGCGCCTTTGACCTGGCTTGGCTACCCCCGCATAGTCTACTCTATACTTCTATAGTGTTATGTTATAAATTTTGTAGAAGTTAGAGCTTGGGCGCTCTGTCTTAATATTATTCTTCGATTTCTTTCTTTGCTTCTCCCTTTATTATTGAGAGGATTATTGCTGCCCCTAGGACCGTGAATATTATTGGTATTGATAGCCGGAGGGGTATGGTGATAAACGGTGTAACAAATATCTTAATCCGTAAGAATACTAGTATTCCTGCTAGAGCCGGTCCAACATACTTAAATCTAAACATCCTGACTGCTATGAGAAAGTATAATGCTCTCAGTCTAAGGAGTGCAGCAATGTTAGATGCATATGCTAAGATGAAGTTCACTATTATTGCTACGGATCCTACCACTTCTTTCTATATCAGAAAATTCCTTGTAAAAACATAGAATTTCCGAGGATTTATCGTGTTTCGGGTGTCGGTTGTTCTTTATGAATGATTGAGGCGATGATGGCTGCTCCCAAGATGGCGAATATGACTATGAGAGATATCCAAGTAGGTATCTCTAGTATGTCCAGTCCTCCTAAGAACAATTTCACTCCAAGGAAGACCAAGATTGCCGCTAAGCCTTTTCCTACGTGCTTGAACTTGAACATTGTCAATGCTATTAAGAAGTATAGACTTCTAAGTCCAAGTATAGCCGATATATTGGATGTGTAGGCTACTAGGAAGTTCATAGTGATGGCTATCACTGCTGGTACCGAGTCGAATGCGAAAATCACATCAGTAGTCTCTATTGCAAGCAAAGTAACTATAAGTGGTGTAAATAGGGTCTTCGTAGTCGTGCTTGATTTTTCACGGACGATAAATCTGACCCCGTCATAGTAATCAGCTAAAGGTAGGAATCTTTTAGCCATTCTTACTACAGGATTTCTTCCAGGATCTACTTTAACTTCTCCTGCTCTTAAAAGCTTGTATCCACAGTATACCAATACGGCTCCGAAGACAAATATCATCCAGTGGTATTGTTCTATCAACCATAATCCACCGTATATGAATGATGCTCTAAGTATTATGGCTGTTATTATACCTATGTATAAGACTACTGGCTGGGCTATCATCGGTACGGCGAAGTAAGAGAATATCACTGCAAATACGAATAGATTATCCATACTCATAGAGTATTCAACAACGTAGGCTGCATAATATAGTCCTAACAGCTCGTGGTTATTTGTAAGAAAATAGATCACCAATCCAAACGCTACACCTATGCTAATCCATAACAGCACCCACTTACTTGCCTCTTTAAATGTTAATTCATGTTTTCTTCTAAATCCAGCATAAAGATCAATGAATATGAAGACTGCGATTACAAGATGATAGATTATCCAGAAATAGTAGGGCACTTCTATGGTGGGAAGCTGAGAGACTGTTTCAGACATATTTTATCCACTGTATATCGGTTCCCACATATTAGTAAATAAAGGTTTACCTAGAAAAAATGGTAGTGTCCAGGTAAGCATTTTTATTCATCTCCTATTTTGATAGTTTTTAGTAGAGTTTGTATAGGTTTAGGAATAGGTTGAGTTTTCTGATCCCTTGTGTATGGCTTCTTGCGCTTGGCTTGTGGTAGAATACTAGTGCCCCCCTTCAAGATATCTGAAGAACCTCTTAAGATGGATTCAAGCACAGGAAGGGACTAAAATCCACGTAGTAGTCGATGAAGGGTCGAAACTCATAGCAGTAGTGTTCAGCCCAGGGAATACACATGACTCTAAGATGTTCAACAGACTCTACGATAAGATGGAGCGTAAACCTGGAAGAATCTATGGGGACTCAGCATATGATACATGTGAGATAAGGGGTAGGCTTTGGGAGGGATGGAGCCCAGGCAAACATACTTGTGAATCCTAGGAATGGTAGGAAGCCTAGACCATACAATACTGAGCTATATAGGAGGATGAGAAGCGCCGTGGAGAGATTCTTCGGATGGCTGAAACC
>Ga0080004_1058244_pt1 | contig 20572 bp, 23 predicted proteins | sample WasSprMetagenome_FD_69207 | JGI IMG/M metagenome (GOLD analysis project Ga0080004, IMG submission 69207) | Sulfidic aquatic microbial communities from Washburn Spring, Yellowstone National Park, USA - WS (SPADES assembly) (version 2) | ecosystem: Environmental > Aquatic > Thermal springs > Hot...
ACAATTTTTTGGTTCTGTTCAAGTAAATGTAGGAAAAGCTCTCTGAAACTTAGAAGAGATGCCCGTAAGCTTAAGTGGACAAAATATTTTGGCAAAGAAGAAAAGGGCAAAGCCTAGCTTAGCGCCTTAAACCAATCATCTTTTCCCATAAAGCCTTATTATGGATGCAGCCAATGTCTGGAGCCTTCACATTTCCGTTAAAATAGCTGTAGGCTCTTGCGCGGCATCCTCCACAGATATATTTGTCTGGGCAGACACCACAACCCACCTCTTTACCATCCACAAGGTAGGTTTCAAGATTCTCTCTGATCCTTAGCTGCCATAACAATGGATCTTCATCCCATATCTCCTCAAAGTCGTCTTTTAATATGTTGCCTAGAACCGTGTTTTCGTTTGTTGGGAAAAACACGCATGGTTTTATGTCACCGTTCGGTTCAATGGCGCAATAAAGGCGTCCCGCCCCGCATCCGCCAAGGAAGTTTGCAACATTTTCAACACCCTTTTTAGCGGCATAGTGGGCTTCAACCATGAATTTATGCCCCATCTGCTGGGACAACTCCTTAGTAACACTTGCGTACTGGGGGCAAGTGCTGAAAAACCTGTCAACTTTAATGTTTGATTTTCCGGTTTTCATCTCCTCCTCTTTTGCTTGCAAATACAAGGTGACTATCTCTTTGCCTATTGTGTAGAGCACGTGAAGGCGCTGGTCAGGTGTTAAATCTAGTTCTAAATGTTCTTTTGCCCTTCCAGTTGGGATGTAATTGAAGTGCATAAAACGCACGCCCAGTTCCTTGGCTAACTGTAGAATTTTCTCTGTCTCCGCCAAATTGTCTCTGTGGAGGACTGTTGCAATGCATGTGTCTATGCCTTCCTCAACACAGTTTTTCACGCCTTGAATTGCCTTTTCAAAGGCTCCTGATATGCCCCTAAACTCGTCATGCACCGCTGGCGACGCGCCATCTATGCTTATTTCCACATAGTCCACCCCAGCATCCTTAACCTTCTTGGCATTATCTTTAGTCAACAGTGTTCCATTCGAAGCTATGCTGATATATGGTATGCGTTTTTTGGCATAAGCCGCCAATTCGAAGAAGTCCTTCCTTGCTAACGGTTCTCCTCCACTAAAAGACAAAGCTGGCAAGCCAACCCCAGCAACTTTCGCAAGTTTATCTATAACTTGTTTCGCTTCGTCTGTTGATAGTTCAGGAAGCTTTCCCGCCCCTGCATCTTCGTAACAATGTTTGCAGCGTAAATTGCATTTGTATGTAAAGTTCCAGACTATTTCGAAGGGGCCGGCGGGAACAAAAGGCACACGTATGCCATATTTTCTGATGCCCCTCATCATCAAGCCGAAGCCCTTAAACCAAGCTCCTCCATACTTGTCTTTGACGAACTGTTTCCTCATGAAGTTCTTGTCTGCCTTTAAGAGACGGCTCCCGATTTCATAAAAAGGCTTAGCGATGTGACGGCTTATATGTTGGCATGTGGGACAAAGGGAAACAGGTTCTCCGAGAAAGTCTTTAAGAGAGTTTAGGAGCAGGTTCCCATCCGCTGGGCATGTTATATCAAAGCGGCTAATGAGCTCTTTAAGTAAGGGATTTACAGCAACCGAGAAAAATGCATTTTCAACAGCGTCTATTTGCATGGCCCTTCACTTTACAGCTATGTATCCAAGCATGCGCCGCTTATAATTTTTCCTAGCCTTGCGTGGACTTTTGGCATATATCAGTCTGTGAAACATTTCCGCGCGCGAAAGAACTGATTTATTAAGATACGCTATATAGCTTCCTCGGTGAAAACGTAATGAACACAAAAAACAGGAAAAACAAAAAGAAAATAAACCTTTTAGAAGTGTCCGACTCTGAAAGAAACAATGTTATTGAGAAGCTTAGGCAAACATTGCGGCAGAGCGTTGCCGAAACCAGATTGTGGAATGCTCTCCTTCAATGTGAAACATTGACGATAAATGGGCAAGTAGTGTTTTCTGAGGAAAGTTCGTTAGATGGACTTTTGATGCAGAAAACTGACTTGTAAAACCTAGGATAGAATATGTTTCCATAAGATTCTTATAGCAATTTCGCTAATTTATTTTTGCAAAAGGGAAATGGGAGAGGAGATTTTAAAATGTTGAGCGTAGCTTATGACTTCAAGCGTGCCACGACTCTGCAGGGGTTATTGCTTTCGGCGATTCTGGTGATTTCGATTTTTGCCATTGTACCTATGGCATTTAATTCCTCAAGCGGAATGAGTGAAGTAGCGCAAAATGCTGTTCAGAAGATTTCGAGAGATGTTGTTGATGCTGTGCAAAGCACAGGTGCTGAAGAAGTGAACGTTATTGTTCAGGTGACGGATAAGGCTGGGGTGGCGGCGGCGGTTGAAGAGCTTGGCGGGCAAGTTTCGATGGTTTATGAGAGTGTTGATGCTTTGGCGGCTTCTATTCCTGCTCGCGGTCTTCTGCAGTTCGCCTCGGATAACCGTGTGGTTCGTATATATAAAGATGCCATTAGAGAGTTGTGCTATAGCGGTGCGATAACCGAGAATCTGAAGTACACCGTTCCCCGTGATCCCGTTACAGGTGAACCTGTTCTTGCTGGTGAGCTTGAAGGAGTAGAGGTTGAACCCATTGCAATAGAAGATATCGCTTCCGTTGAGCCTGGAATATACACAAACAATGAATTGACTGGTGCCAGCGCTGTTTGGGACGAAACCGCTGGTGCGGGCAGCGTGGTTGTTATCATTGACACTGGGGTTTGGGCTGCTTCCCCTTTGCTTGTTGGGAATGTGATTGGCGGAATTGACATAAGCCCAGACGTTGGAACGCCATATGAAGGATGGAGCGCCGTAACAAACCACTACCACGGAACAGCATGCGCCCACCTACTTGCAGCCCACGCCATACTAGGATTTACACCTGGACACCCATGGGGAGAAGCAATATACAACTATGACCCTGTAGGAACATGGAAAGACGCCGCCGGATACATCTACACATACTGCTTGGGAATTGCCCCAGCTGCTTCAATATACGCCATAAAGGTGTTCCCACACACTGGTGCCGGAGTACCATCTTCAATAATAATGCAGGCAATAGATATAGCAATACAAATGAAAACTAGCGGAACATTAGACGTGGACGTTATTAGCATGAGCCTCGGCGGTGGAATAGGCGCAGACGGTGAAGACCCGGAAGACTTGTTGGTTGACGCCGCAACAGAGGCAGGAATAACTGTCGTAGCGGCTGCAGGCAATGAAGGCCCAGCCCTACTCAGAGTAGCTTCTCCTGGAAGCGCAAAAACCGCAATAACTGTAGGAGCAGCTATGGACCCGATACATGAATGGGTTTTCGGCGACATATACTTCTGGCGTTATTATGGTGCGCCGCCAGGAAATGGTCTCGGCGACGACCTTTGGTATCCTCACGACTACATATCTATAGTTGATTTCAGCAGCAGAGGGCCCTCGGCGGATGGAAGACTAAAGCCGGAAGTTGTTGCTACTGGTTCATGGTGCTTCCTTGGGTTATTCCCAGATGGCCGCATAAGGTTGGGTGGAGGCACATCCTTCTCAACACCGCAGGTTGCTGGAGTTGCCGCACTACTCAACTCTTACATTGAAGCGAATGGCTTGCCCTATGGACCAAAAGAGATTAAACAAGCCATAATAGATGGCGCAGTGCCAATTCCAGGATTCACCGCCGAAGAACAAGGTGCAGGCTATGTTAACGCAGTAAACGCATTAAACGTCATAAAGGCTGGCACCTTTGGAACCCTTCCAACAACATGGCCCCACCACATCGGCGACTTATGGTTCCCACCAATAGAAGCAACATGTCTATGCGATGGAAAGGCAACATTCGACAATATAGTGTTAGAACCCGCCAAATACCAGTACTTCGCCTTCTGGGTTTCAAGCGAAGTAGACTCAATAAAAATCACACTATCAGACGTAGTCCTAGCAGACCCCGAACAACAAAACCCATTCTGGGGCGACGCTGGAGTAATATACTTAAGCACAGCTGAAAGAGGCGGCATAGACAGCTACTACATCTATGGCACATACTTCCTCGGAGATGGCGAAATCCTCCTAACATCCGACGTGCCATTCCAACCAGGCGTTATAAGGCTTGTGCTCGCCGGAGACTTCTCAAGCTACAACCCGGTAATCGTTGGCAAAATGACAGTTGAAGTAACAGAAGTATGGGTCACAAGCGTAGACAAGAAAGTAGTCATATGCAACACTGGTGTTCCAACAACAGCCCAAGTGGAAGTCTACCCAGGAAGAATAGAAACATACTACGGCACAGTTAAGAACGGCGAAACAGACACCTACACATTCAAGATAGTGAATGCAAACGGATTCGCATTTGTGTTCCTATACTGGTACCGCGACTGGACAAAGTGGGCAACAAGCGACCTAGACCTGATAATAATCAACCCAGACGGTTCATTAAATGTGGACGGAGCCACCGGGGCATCACCAGAAGTAGCCATGTTAGCCGCTGGACCCGGAAAGTACACAATATTTGTAGACGGATACCAAGTATACTTTGACAAAATAGAATACTACTGCCTAGAAATAGTGTACTTTGCAGACACAACACCATTATGGTCTTCGCCACTAATAAACCTAAAGTGCATAACAACTGTTCAATCACCAAAATATGGAGTAGCTGTAGTCTGGCTATATAACGCCGACTTTGACGCATGGTACATCGGCGGATTCGCATATCTCACCAGAATGCCTAAAGGCTGCAAAGGAGCCCTTGCAATTTAAAATTTCCCCAAAACTTCCCTCTTTTTTATTGTTGCCGATGGTAACTGGCACAATTTTTAAAGAGTGGTAGCGGGGGGTCGATTTGAACGACCGATCTCTGGGTTATGAGCCCAGCGGGTTAATCCTGGCTACCCCACCCCGCTACTTCTATGCTGAAACAAACTCTCTTAAAACCTTTTAGGAAACCAGAAACCTTTATTATTGCAGCCAACCCTATCCGTGCACGGTCGAACCAAACATGGACAAGCCATACTTCCGCCAAATCTTCACCCCAATGCTGGAGAACCCCATTTTTGTTCAGGGACTACCAGGATTCGGCAACGTTGGAAAGATTGCAGCCCATCTCTTGATAAAGTTTTGTGGAGCCAAGCCATTCGCGGAATTGTATGCACCATACTTTCCAGACTATGTTTCCGTCGACTCAAATGGTGTCTGCCGCCTGCCAAAATACGAGTTCTACGCGGCGCCAATGGAGAAGAACGACTTTCTAATATTGACTGGCGATACGCAGCCATCTTTTGAGGATGTGGTTGCCCACTACGAGTTATGCGGCGAAATACTAGACTTTGCCATTAAACACAATTGCAGCCTAATCATAACAATGGGGGGAATCCCAACAGCCGAGAACACTTCGCAAGTTTATGTGGCTGCCACCTCACCAAGGCTTGCAATGGAATTTATGGAAAAGGGCGCCATACTATACAGCAAAGGAAGAATTGCAGGAGCCACTGGACTTATGCTTGCAATGGCAAAAGAACAAGGCCTAGAAGGCATATGCCTCCTAGGAGCAACCACAGGTTTTAAGGCTGACCGGGGAGCCGGATTCTCAGTTTTCAAGTTCCTAATGAAAGCCTTGGGAAACGAGGTTAAGGAAGGGTTATAAGGAAATTGCATCTCTAAATTGCTGTATACCCAAAAATTGAGGAATGATAAGGCATGAGCAAGGATAAAGACAAAAGTGAAAAGGAAAAAACTTCGAGATTTGATCTAAATTCAAAGTTCTGGCGGGTTTCCCTAACATTACTTTCAGCACTCTTAACCTTTGGCGGACCATACGTGGTTTTGGTGCTCTTCAGAGCCCTGGATTTGAGCTACGTCATCTCGGTGACTTCAGGTTTCATCGTCTTCCTAGTCGGCTTGGCCATTATGCTTTTCCTAATTAGGAGAAGAGTGATTTCTTAAGCGTATTTTGCCTCAGATACCCCAGGGAGCATCATCCTTTCAGCGTTTTAGGCTCTTCATCGGCAATAAATTATGCTGTTTAAGTTGTTAAAAAGCGGTTCGGTTGTAATTGTTTCCAGTTACGGAACAAAGCATATAAGGTATGCTTGAAGATATACTAAGTATGCAAGAAGAAAGAGAAGAACGCATAGAGGAAATTCTAAATAAGGATAAGGGTTCAGCAAAAAGGACAACAATAATCCTCGAAAAAGAGGAACGCGAATTTATTGATAAGCTAATTAGAGAAGGAAAGGAACCAGGCATAAAACCCCTCATTTCAAAAATGCTGGATGTCTATAGAAGCATGATGATTTACGATTGGCGCTTTCCAGGCGAATATTATTGTGGGATAAGCCGCATAGCCTTCCTAAACATAGAACTGGTAAACATTCTAATCCAAAACATTCCAAAGGAAAAGTGGAGGGAGATTGGACGAAAAATGGGGGAAGCAGCAAAGGTTTCCATGGAAGCCACATTAGGCATACAAACATCAAACAGGGAAAAATGGCAAGAAGTCTTTAAACGCCTGAGAGTTCAAGGCTTCGGCGACTTCTATCAGAAGGATAAATACCTTTTGATAAAAGCTCCGTTCATAAGCGAATCTGAAATTTGGGCTGGATTTTTAGAAGGCTTACTGGATGTGGAGTTAGATGTGAAAACTTTTACACCGCCATTTGTTTTTGAAATTAAACAGTCTTAATCAAGCCAATAGAATATTTTGCGGTCAATTTGGGAAGGCTTAAATTTTTGTATTTTTATATTAAAATAGTGTGAAGCAACCTTGAAGAAACAGTTTAACGGCCACAAAATATGCGACGCTCTAAGCGACCCCACAAGAACGAGAATACTCAAATATCTTCTACAAGCATACCCAGAAGCTAAAACAATTAATGAAATAGAGAAGGTTCTTCCAAAACCAGTTTCAGCCACCACAATATCCTTTCACCTGAAAAAGCTCCGTGAAGCTGGACTAATAGTGACTGACGGACATAAAAGGGGGTTTAGAGCCGCCTACAAAGCTTTGAGCATAAACTTTAACAACAACGGCTTCCATGTGGAGGAGAAATAAATGCGAGAAGCTATGCTTTACGAGAAGCTAGAAGACAAGAAGGTTAAGTGCAATCTTTGTGGCAGAAGATGCACGATAAATAACGGTGGAACTGGGTTCTGTCTTGTTAGGAAGAATGATGGGGGCACTCTTTACTCTCTTGTTTATGGCAAAGCCATATCTGCATGTGTAGATCCAATAGGCAAAAAACCCCTTTCACATTTCCATCCAGGAGCCTCCGTAATGTCTATTGCCACTGTCGGCTGCAACTTCCGCTGTCAGTTCTGCGACAATTGGATGATAAGCCAAGAAAAGAAAATTGCAGGGAGAGATTTCCCACCAGAAGAGGTTGTAAAGGCTACTAGGGATAATGGATGCCAAGGGATAAGCTACACTTACACCGAGCCAACAATATTTTTTGAATACGCCTATGATACGGCTAAACTTGCCCATCAATTAGGCTTCTTCAACACCTTTGTCACAAACGGGTACATGACGCTAGAAGCTGTTAAAACGATAGCACCATATCTTGACGCCGCCACTGTGGATTTCAAGGGTGGGGGTGACCCGGACTTTTACAGGGTCTTTTCCGCTGTTCCATCGGTTGAGCCTATCTACGAGTCTTTGAAGGAGATGAAGAGAAACGGCATCCACATTGAAATTACAAATTTGGTTGTGCCGAAAATAGGGGATTCAACAGATAGGATAAGGGAGTTAGCAGCATGGATAAGGGAAAATCTTGGAGAGGACACACCTCTTCACTTGTTACGCTTCCATCCGGACTATCAGCTTACGAACATTCCGTCAACACCTATCGAAACTTTGGAGAAGGCTTATGCCGCTGCTAAGAGCGCTGGCTTAAACTATGTTTACATTGGAAACGTGCCTGGCCACCCGGCTGAAAACACTTACTGCCCTGGTTGCAACGAACTCTTGATTAAACGCTTCAGCTTTGAAATTACAAAGTGGAATTTAACTAAGGATATGCGCTGTCCAGTTTGTGGGCGGGAAATCCCAATTAAGGGGAAACTGCATGCTAGTGGTTATGCTTATCCATATGCGCTTTTCTAAGTTTTCTTGTCTAGATTTGGTTGAGCGCAATGTGGAGAGTCCTTCGTCCAGACGCTGTGGCTGTATTGAATGATAAGATGGCAAGGAAAAGTCTAGCTAGATATTTCGCCGTTATGCAAAATGAGAAGCCAGCAAAGTTTCTGATAGCCAAAAGGCTTCCAGCCGACTTCCGAGACGAAGACGCACTGGAGGAACTTTGGCGGATTCATGCTGAACTTACAAGGCAGTTCTGCGAACTTAAACTGGAAATAGATTCAAAAAGAAAAGAATTGAATGAAATGCCGAAGCCTGAAAAATCCTATCTAGACCTTAAAATTGCCATTGCAAAGCGTATACTTGAAAATTGCCACTTCTGCGTTCGAAGATGTGGAGTGAATAGGCTTGAAGGCAAGTTAGGTTTCTGTAGGTGTGGAACAGAGATAACCGTTTCAAGCATCTTTGAGCACATGGGTGAAGAACCAGAGCTTGTGCCTTCTGGAACAATATTTACTATGGGATGCACTATGCGCTGTAAGCACTGCCAAAACTGGACAATATCCCAATGGATTGAAAAAGGAGAACCCTACAAGCCGGAAAAACTTGCGGATGAAGTTGAAGCCTTGCACAGAAGCGGATGTAGAAACGCAAACCTCGTCGGTGGGGAACCAACCCCTTGGCTGGAACAGTGGCTCGAAACATTCAAGCACGTAAACGCTAACATACCAGTTGTTTGGAACTCAAACACCTATTACAGCCAAGAAACAGCCCAGCTCCTAGCGGGTTTTGCCGACGTCTATCTTCTCGACTTCAAGTATGGACCGGGAGACTGCGCCGAAAGAATTTCGGAGGCCCAAAACTATTGGAAAGTGTGCACCCAAAATCATTTAACTGCCAAGTATTATGGCGAACTCATAATACGAGTTCTAGTATTGCCCAACCATCTTGAATGTTGCACAAAGCCCATATTAAACTGGATAGCCGAAAACCTAGGCAAAGAAACAAGAGTAAACGTTATGTTCCAATATAGGCCGGAGTGGCGAGCATACGAAATCCCAGAGTTGCGAAGAAGACTAACAAGGGATGAAATGGAAAAGGCGGTTAAACTCGCGAAGGAAGCTGGATTAGTAAACTTTATAACGTGAGCTAGCTTCAATCGAAAGCTATTTCTTAAAGCCCACCTCCTTTTAATGCGGAAAGTGGTTGGAATGCCATATTGCCCAGAATGTGGTGGCGAGATGCGCTACATAATAGCCACCAAACACTATGTCTGCCAAAGCTGTGGGCTTTCAGTGACGCAACAAGAGCTCATAGAGCTTAGAGAGAAATTGAAGCCTCCAGTTGAGAGCGAAGAGGATGAGAAAGAAAGGCGGAGAAAGGAATACTTGAAATGGTGGCTGAGTAGCAAAAAGAAATAGTCGAGCAGAATCTCTCTTGTTTTGGGTTTGTTAGCAAACAACATAAAAAACGGTTATAGATTATTATTAATAAACTTGTCAGAGGTGTAAATGTGAGCGTACAAATGGAGATAATCTGTGTTGGCAACGAATTATTGATTGGGAAAACTCTAAATACAAACGCCCAGTGGCTTGCCAAACGTGCAACCTCACTAGGGATAGTTGTTAAAAGAATAACAGTTGTTGGCGATGACATCGACGAAATTGCTTGTGCAGTGCGCGAAGCATTAGGGCGGAATCCCCGATTCATAATTACAACCGGCGGATTAGGACCAACCTTTGACGACAAAACATTGGAAGGGATAGCAAAAGCCATAAACCGCAAGTTGGAACTTAACGAAAAAGCCTTAGAAATGGTTAGGAAGAAGTATGAGGAGTATGCTAAAGCTGGAAAAATTGGCATTGTTGAGATGACACCTCATAGGATTAAAATGGCGAAACTTCCCGAAGGCGCAGAACCATTGCCCAACCCCATTGGCACAGCACCAGGAGTCCTAGTAAGAGTAGGCAACACTGATTTGATTGCTTTGCCGGGTGTTCCATCCGAGATGGAAGCCATTTTTGATGGGTACATAGCCAATTTGCTTAAGAAAGAGGCTGGGGATGTAATATTCTTCGAAACTAGCATACACGCAGACAACATTATGGAGTCAGCCCTAGCCCCGCTGATTGACATTACAATGCACGACAACCCATACGTCTACATAAAATCCCATCCGAGAGGCGCCGAGAAAAAGCCCCACATAGAAATCCACTTGTCAACAACTGCGAAGGACTCCAAAACCGCAAAAGACCGCATTGGAAAAGCCATAATCCAGCTTTCCGAACTAATAAAGGAGAAAGGCGGAAAAGTTAAACTTAAAGAATGAAATTAAATGCTATTGGGTTGCAATGATGGGCAGGCTAGACGCTGATGCATTGTGTTACACAATGCTAGATGATTGAAAATCCGGGTTCTCCGAAGCAACCACATACCCGTACTCGCCTTATTGATTGCAGTTTCATAAAAGCCATAAACAAGCCCTCAATAACAATTTTGAGAAAATGAAGCAAAAAATTTCAAGAACTATAATAGTGCTCCTCATTCTTTTCACTCTTTCCTACATGTTTCCATCATGCTTTTCGGAAAACTATACTCGTACCTACAACCTTTTAGACCGACCAGACGGCACAACGCAATACAAGTTAAATGTTGTTGTCCCCGAGTCACTTTACGATTATTATACTGGACAAAATCACAAGCAATCCTCAGAAGCAGATTTCCCAAAATTTGTTACACCGCACGCACTACAGCCAATTGCAGAAAAACTCTGGGAAATATATGAAGGCGACTATGAAAATTTCGCAAATGGAGTTTTAATGATAGTTCACCAGATACCTTACGAAGTAACATTTCCAGCCAAATACCCCGTAGAAACAATTGTAGAGAACCAAGGGGACTGCGACCTCTTTAGTTATGTGGCAGCCTCGATAATGAAAGCTGGAGGTCTCGACGTTGTTCTCCTATACTATGAAGATAAGACACATATGAATGTCGGTGTTAGCCTTCCAAACCCGCCACGATATGCGAGGACGAAAGTTTATTATGTGAACTATGGTGGCGTGAGATACTATATTGCAGAGTGCACCGGCGGAAATTGGAAAACAGGATGGAGAGTTGGAGAATGCCCACCAGACCTAATAGGAGAAAAACCCATAGTAATCACGCTTGAAAACTGCGAACAACAATCGCCTGGGCAAGTTTCTGCAAGCTACACGTTATTGAAAACTTCAACGATATCCCTAACAACCTCGTCGACTTTCATTATGCAAGGAAGCACAATAACCATTTCTGGGCAACTCACACCAAAGTTGCCAAACGAGAAAATAACGGTTTACGTTAAAATGGGCACCTCCCAATGGATTGCCGCAAATTTAACGACCACGGGCTATAACGGCGAATTTAAATGCACCATTAACATTAATGAAGCTGGCATATGCTACATCCGGGCAAGCTGGTCTGGAAACAATGATTACGCCGGAGCAGACAGTCCAATAGTAACCGTGGTGGTTCTACCAGTCTACCTAATTACATTCCTAATAATTGTGGTAGCTTTGGTTTGTTTAGGCGTCATCATATTTTTAGCCTCAAGAAAGGGATATCACGAAATTGAAGAATTAAAGCTTCCAGAAATCCCGACGTGACGAAAAAAGCTTTTACCATAGAATATGAGTTTATTGAGTATACTCACATTACAGAAGTGGGCTAGTATGTTTGTTGTATTTATCATTGGAACAGCGGGCTCTGGAAAGTCTCTACTAACAGCTGCCTTCAGTGAGTGGTTAAGATTGTCAAAGCAAGACGTTGCAATAGTGAACCTAGATCCCGGAGCCCTAACGCTTCCCTACTCGCCAGACGTGGACGCTCGCGATTATATAAGCGTAGATAGAATCATGGAAGAGTACGGTTTAGGACCCAATGGCGCTCTAATAATGGCTGCAGATCTCCTTGCAGACGAAATTGAAAACATTTCAAAAGAGGTGGAGGATTTAAAATCAGACATAGTTTTGGTTGACACTCCTGGGCAGATGGAACTGTTTGCATTTAGAGCGAGCGGACCATACATAGCCAGCGAACTAACAAAGGAGCCAAAAGCCATAGTCTACCTATTTGACGCCGTCTTCTCGCTAAACCCATTAAATTATGTCTCAAATCTTTTCCTTTCAGCAGCTGTTTACAATCGTTTCCTGCTACCGCAAGTGCATGTACTTTCAAAATGCGACTTATTATCAGAGGAGGACGTTAACAAAATTGTAGATTGGTCGGCAAACCCAAAAGCCTTAGAAATGGCCATTGAACAAAAACTTGAGGGAACAAAGCGTCTTATGAGCAGAAACATGATGAGGGCCATTTATCAGCTTGGCTTAAAGTTCCTCCTAATTCCAGTTTCGGCTAGAACAAATGAGGGTATGGTCAACTTCAACATGGCTTTGGAGCGCATACTCGCAGGAGGAGACAAATATACGTACTAACAATCTTCAAATAATGCCCACGCCGCAGCTATAGCCCCATACTCAGCCAACTCTAAACTGTCAGCACCAGCAACCACAATAACATCGTTTTCCTCGGGCTGTAAAAGTTCAATCAGCTTTTCGGCAATTTTTGGATAGTCCCTTGAAAGATCATCGCAAACAGATGGTATAATCAGTCGCCCATTCTTGAAGATTATTGTAGTGACACATTTTGCGCCAACCCTCACCGCAGCGTCTCGCTGTTCTATACCCGATTTAACTTTATCTCCGCAGTTTCTAGCTAACATAGCAGAGTTAAATGGCGTGGGCATAAGTTTAGTCTTTTCTATTTTGGCTCGCTTTCTAAAGACTTTCTTATATTCTTCGAAAAGTTTTAATCCCTTAACGGTTAGTTGGCAGCCCGCTTTAGAAGTTGAAACAATTCCAGCCTCTTTCAACCGATTTATGAGGGTGCGCACAGCACCTTCTCCAACACTTAACTCCTGGGCAAGTTTACCTCGACCCACTGGCTTTTCAGAAAGAAGCTCAATTGCACGTAGGACATGGAAAATAGAAAAAGTGCGCGCTGGTCCAGGCGCCTTTTCGCCAATTATTTTCTCTAACAAATTTTTAATCTTGCTCGGCATACTTCCACAATTAAAATTTAGTCTGAGACTATAAAAATTATTTCAATTTATGACGATTTGAACATTTGCTATTTTCTGACGTAATATTCTCTTACTATGCCAGCTGTCAGTGCGATGAGCCCCACTGCCAGCAGATATATCATTGGATAGATGAACACGGAGAGCATTGATTCGTAAGTTAGTGCTGGCGGCATCTGTGGAGTGAAGAAGACTACGACCCATATTATAATGAAAGTTGCAATACAACCTAAGCCTAAGCCTACAGAAAGCCCATGTATAAAGCTACCTCTATCCACTTGATTGTTCACGTTTGGCTTGCTCTCTTCCCCTCTATGTTTGATTTCTTGTTCTGATGCTTGCTCTTCCGCTAAGGGCTCTTGTGGCATTTGTTCAAGCTCTTGCTGATCTGAACCTTCGCTGAATTGAATTTCTTGAGTTTCTTCTTCAACTTCCATGCTAATCGCCTCTTTGAGATTTGGATGAGTGAATTAATAAAATTATTCAATTTTGGATTCGTATTTAGAATAAGAATTCAGAGTTAGGTTTACCGTTGCATTAATTTGGGAGCAAGCCTTTCTATGGCGTCTTTAAGCCTATTCCACTCCTCCATGTTCCTAACATTAAATTTATGCTTCCTTTTCCAAACGCCGTCCCTTTTTTGCCATAAGTATAGCCCAATGGAACGCCTACCAAAGGATTCAAAAATTACTATGGCTTCCCACCATTTTTCACTCTTAAAAATTGTAATGTAATCGATTACCTTGTAGAATTCGGAAATGGGCAGCTTTTCGCCAGGTTCAGTCATAATGCTTATTCCTCGCTTTCTACAGCTCTAAATAACCCATTTAAGCGTTTTAAACACACAAATGTAAGTTTTGAATTGGAATTAAATTAGCAAATTGAAATTTTTCCTTGAGCTAGCTCCATGCAAAACTTGTCTATGTTTTCAAGTTCATAATCCAATACAGCTTCTATCTTACTCTTAAACTTGTCAAGTGAACTATTTTCCGCCATAACAACTTGTGCTGCAGCAATTGCCGGCTGGTCTATTGGGCGTCCAATTTCACTCAGAAGCCATACATAAACCTCTTCAAGTTCTGGCACTTCCTCGTAAACATGCTGCGCAACCTTGAATGTTAAAACGTTATATATTTTCCCAACGTGACTTACCGGGTTTTTGCCAGCAGCAGCCTCTGAGCAGAACGGCCTGTTTAAGGATATTAAACCGTTTACACGGTTTCCCCTACCAACTTGCCCAGAGTCCCCGCTGTCTGCGCTTGTTCCCAAAACGGTCAGGTATACTCCGTCTATTCCCCTGCCGCGCGCATCCAACGTGTTTAATTGGACGTTTACTTTTTCGAAGTCCGTGTTAGCTCTAACAAATTTGTTGATTTCTTCAAGGATTTTCGCCTTTTTTTCGAAATATTCCTCCTCGCTACTTATGAAGCGGTCTACAAAAGCCATCGATATTGTCAAGTTTAGGTTGTTGTTGTTCCGTGAACCCATGACCTTTATGTCTTCGCCGGATTCTGGGTGGCGCTGCTTGAACTCTTTCGAATTTAGGAACTGTTCTGTTTTAAGCACTATTTTCTCTGTTCTGGTCATTGGTGCATAACCAACAGCGGCCGACGTGTCATTAGCTCCTAAAACCTTTCCCTTCCGCTTGAAAATGTCCACAAGTCCCGCTGAACCAGGTTTAAGTTCTACTTGATATTTTGCGTGTTTGTCGGGGTCTACGAAGCGCATATTTTTCCTAAACCATTCCTTTGCAACATTTACGGCTATTTCCTCAACGTCTATTTTTACGCCGTCAAACTCTGTGGTTGCCCTATCGCCGAAAACAAAGAGCATGGGTTGCTTTACGATGCCTCCTCCAAATCTAAGTTCGGACTGCCCAGCGACAAGTAGGGATTTATCAACATTATGATGGAGTATTGTGCCCGCCTTCTCCAAGTATTCTTTGCTTAGGCGTAGGGATATTTGCTCCATAACCGCGTCGCAGATGTAGTCTGGGTGCCCCAAACCCTTCCTTTCCACAATTTCTAGTCTTTGCTTTTCAAGGGGAGTCTGCCTCAACCTTTCAACTATTATGTTTCGCAAGTTAATCCTCCATTGACGCGCATGTGAAGTTTCGGTTTATGTAGAAAACGAAAATATATATTTTGCTGTATCAACTTTGCATTTAGAATAACTGGTGGTTATTATTGATAATAACAGGCTCCATGCTTAAGAAACTGCGGATAGAGGCTAAGCTAACTCAGAAAAAGTTGGCGGAACTAATTGGAGTTTCACAAGCACATATTGCGAAAATCGAGCAGGGAAAGGTTGACCCTAGACTATCAACTGTGAACAAGATTTTGAAGGTCTTAACTGAAGGAAAAGAGGTAAAGTGTAGGGACATAATGACTCGAGGCGTGCTTTTCGCAAGACCTGAAGACAACGTATTGAAGGTTAGCGAAATAATGGTTAGGCATGCCATTTCCCAGATGCCGGTCATTGATGGACACAAGGTTGTCGGGACAATAACCGAGGAAAGCATAATCAGAAAACTCGGTTCAAACATAGCAAACGAAAAGGTTAAAAGTGTCATGGATCCACCACTGCCAATAGTTTCAGAAGAAACAAGTATTAGCACTATCCGACCGCTGCTTGAGCGACGACAAGGGGTTTTGGTGGCAAGAGGCAAAAAGGTTATTGGAATAATAACCCGTTCAGATCTATTAAAGACAATCAGTTAGAGGCTTAAAAATGTCGTTAAAAGATTTTGACCACCATGCATCAAGCGTAATCTCAATTTTAAAGAAAGAGGCGCCAAAAGAAGCCATCATTATTCATCATGATGATGCGGATGGCTTATGTTCAGCAGCAATAACCCAAAAGGCTCTGGAAAGAGAGGGAATAAAGACAAAGACTTTCTGTTTGGAAAAGGTCTACGCAGAAGTAATTGAAGACATGCACTCAAAGGCTGGGCAAACCATTTTTTATGTGGATATAGGCTCATCACATGCAGACCTAATATCCGAATACAACAAGGGACGAAACCTAACCATAATATTGGACCATCACGACCCAAAAATTTCCAAAGACCCAAAAGTTCTAGATTTAAACCTTGAAAATTTTGGCTTCAAGGGGGAGACAGACTTTTCAGGAGCCACATGCTGCTACCTTTTTGCAAAAGCTTTAAACAAAAGTAACTATGATTTGGGGTATTTGGCTCTCGTTGGAAGTTGCGAAATCCCAGAAGGTTTCAAGTCGCTTAACGAAGTTGTTTTGGAGGAATCCCTAAAAGCTGGAATAGTTCAGAAAAGGGGGAAGAATTTTGAAATTGCAAAGTTGAAGGTTAACGTGGATGCTCTGTTTTCGAAACTTCAAATTTTGGGCGCTGTCGGCTATTATGAAGATGGCCCCGATTTGGGTATAAAGGCATGTTTGGAAGGATTAAGTCTAGAAATAGAGGAGAGAATTAATGCTTTAGAGGAGAGAAGAAAAGAGGTTAACCGCAAGCTTTTAGGAATATTATATCGCGAGAGGCTTAAGGAAACGGAGCACATCCAATGGTTTGACGCTGGAAACTTATACGCTGGTATGGGAACAAAGGTCATCGGGCAATTCTGCTCCTTCCTATCATATCAAGCGCGGCTAATAAAGCCTAACAAGTACATACTTGGCTTTGTTAACGTACCGCCAGAAATACCGAAATGGGGAAGGCTAAAGGAAAACTTTGTTAAGGCTTCTGTGCGGGTGCCGAAACCCATGCAAAAACTAATCGACAGCGGAAAACTGCCCGGCGCTGTTAACCTTCTAGAAAAAGCTTCTGAAGGTTTCGGGATGGCGGATGGGCACCAGTACGCCGCAAATGTTGTCTTGCCAGCAGATAGAAAAATGGAACTCATAGAAAATGCTGAGAAGGTTATACAATAGAATTGAGCGTTTAGAATCCCGCTTTGATTAGGTTGCGTGGTTTCATAAGTTCCCTAAGGAATATTGTGGCGTATGATCCACGATGCAAGGTAAAACTTATCTTCACCATGTTTTTCCGCGGATTAAAGGGATCTTTTGATATCTCCTCTATCCTAAAATCTTTTAATGCTGTTAAGGCTGTGCGTAAACCACCTTTTAGGCTTAGTTCCGGCATACCTTTCACTTTAAAGTTTTCAAGGGTTATCCCCTCTTCTTCTAAAATTTGTTTTTCAATTTCGCCTTGAAAACCCTCTGATAAGCGTTGCCTAAAACCGGCTAATGGTAGCGCCAAGCGCATTTTCCCAGAGGCTATAGCACTGTTTATTTCGGAAAGTTTCTCTCGGCTTGCAATTTCGTGTAGCCTCTCGCTTGGCAAACCGGTGGCCTCAATTTTAACAATGTAGTCTCCGGCTTCTGCGGCGTTTAATGGAAGCCCTGATGCTATTCTTCTGCTTAAAAACTTGTTAAAGAGGTAGGCCTGATAAGCTTGAGGAAAGAGTATGCGCAGTTTTATAGGCAGTGTTTTGAAGGCGCCTTTAAAGTCGTGCGGTTTCTTTGCCAAATGCCTAAGCATTAAACGCTCGTAATACAGGTGTTTTGGAAAGGCTTTCATGGCTTTTCGGAAGTCTTGCGTGCGGTGAAGTTCTTCGCGGGCAGTTCTTGACTCTGGATGTTCAAAGGGATACGACTTGGCGAGGAAAAGCATTGCTGCCCTACGAAAATCGCCTTTAATAATGGCCTTTCCGACAAGGTGGGTTATTGGACGGATTGTGCCAAAGCGTTGATGCCCAAAAAAGTTTGGCATCCCGCCCAAAGCTTCAATTTCTTTAACGACCTTCTCTATTCTTTGCTGGATTGTTGCTTTTGTGTGGCTTATCGCGCGTACCACTATTTTGAAGGAGTTCCCAAGCAAGTAATAGGGCGAAAGTTTGGTTTTAAAATAGCCAATTGGGACAATTTTTATGTCCTTGACGCGCACATTCTTAACTTCTTCGGGCTTAACGTTTCTGATTGTTATGTGTTGGGCGGTGACGGCCTTTGCGTCCTTAATCCCAGCAATATGGATCTTTTGAGGGCTTATACCTAGCTGTTCTGCGATGGCCTCAATAGCTTGGAAAGTATCCCAGTTTCGCTTAACTAAAACACAGAGCAGGTGACGGCTGGTTAAGGGCTGCTCGTGAGTTGGCGGCGATATATGAAGAGTGGATATTTCAGCTTTTGAGCCGTTTACAAGCAATTCTTCGACTATGAAGTCTTCACATGACTGCCTTATTACGCCTCCAATACCCGGAGAGCTTGTGGCGTAAACCTCAATTCCAATGCTTTTTTCAAGCTTTGAAACGCGCAATTTTAAACCTCAATTATAAGAGTGGAAGATTCCCAGTGATTTTGTCAACCTTTTCGGCTGGGGCTGGACCTATCCCTAAACACGTTATTGTACCCGGAGGAATTTCCGTCAGTCCTCTGTCAATGATTAGGGCGCAGGGTAAAGCCATTTCTTTCGCCTTTTTCTCCAGTGCCAGAAGCTCTGCCTCACTTTTAACTTTCACAACAACCTTGCACTGTCCCTCGTTTATCCAAGCCTCCCACCAGTCTTTTTTATGCTTGCGAGCTTCTTCAGCCGCAGACACTGCCGCATGTCCAGCTTGGGCTGCCACTTTCCCCTTGCTAAGCTTTAAGTCTGAACGAAAAACAATGACTTGCTTGTAGCGGAATTCGCTCATGGACGGTTCAGCCACTGCTACATTGCCAAAATCCAGTTTTAAGTTTTCCCTAACAGGTAATTGAAGAAGAAAAAGGCAAGCACCGTCAAAGTCTTTGGGCTTTGTGCCAATTTGAGGAGGACTCTTCCTTGGAAATCTATCTCCTTCAAATCCCTAAAAGCCTCATTTAACCGTATTTTTTCACAAAGGTTTATGACCGTGTCCAACTTTTCGTCTGTAAGCCTATCCAGAATTTCCCTAAGCTTCAGCATAACTTTCACGTCAAAACCAAACATTTTCATAAAACGCTTCTGATATGTACTCAAAAATTCTGCCGAAAAATCGCTTTTGCCCAGCGCCTCAGCAATGACATCAGCGGCAATCCTAGCGCAGTTCAAGCCAAATATTATACCGCCGCCGGTTGTAGGCTTCACTTGCGAAGCGGCATCGCCAACAACGAGAAGGCCGTTTGAGTAAGCCTTCACTATTGGTCCACCCAAAGTTATTGGATGATAAGATTCTCTGACTACTTTTGCATTTTGCAGCTTCGCTGAGACGGCTGGATGTTTACGCATAAGCCTTTGCAGAAAAGTTCGCGGGTCTCCGGTTTTGGTTGCCAAACCAACTTTTGCCTCCTCCTCGTTTTTGGGGATTAGCCAAGCATAAAATCCCGGCGCATAACAGTTGCCAAGGATAACTTCGACTATGTCTGTTTCAACATCTTTAACATTTTCAACTTCAACTTGGGCTCCTTTCACAATTTTTTCGCTTATAGGCGGTGGCAATGCCGCTTGCCGCAATATTCTTGCGGATATTCCCTCAGCGTCCAAAATTATCTTACCAAAAAACTCAGAGGATTTGCCACCCCTTTTAACGACAACGCCTTTCACAAATCCGCCTTCAAATATTAAAGATTCAACTCTTGTACCCATGCCATAATGTGCACCAGCTTTTTGGGCTAGCTCTGCAATATGCTTGTCAAACAAAGCACGGTTAACCACGCATGTTACTGGCTTAGCTAGGCGGATAGTAAGCACTTTGCCGCTTGGAGAATAAAACTTCGCTCCAGTAAACGTATTCTCAACAATGCCTCTTGGTAGCGGATAAAGCCCAAGATTCCTTAAGCCATTAATGCTTATGTGACCAGCGCAGTGGCATGGAACACCTATTTCGCCGTGTTCCTCGAAGACCGTTATATTAAAGCCTCTTTTTGCAAGGTTTAAGGCGCCGAAGGAGCCGCATGGGCCTCCTCCAACAACCACTACGTCTGAAAAATTTTTCATCTTCCGCACGTTTAAAATTCCAAGGGAATTTAATTTGGAAAAATTAGGTTATGAGCTCGACCCTTTTCTTTCCGCGGACAAGGGATGTTGTTCGTATTTTTCCACCTATTTCAAGTTGCATAAGCGCCTTGTTGAAGTCCTTGTACCCGATGTCTTTGAATTCCTCGCTTAAATATTCGAAAAGCTCGGTGTCTGTCATGGCACCCTTCTTTTTCAAGATTTCAAGCAGTGCATGGTAAATGGGTTGGGTTTTCCACAGTTTTGTTGGCACGCTATTTTCTCTCCTAGGCTACTGGTGTTGCTGGCTTTTGCACTTGTCGAACTTGCTGCATGAAACTCTTATACCATTTCTCCATGTCTGGCGTTATGGAAGGCCCTATACGCTTTAAGGCTTCTTCAAAGTCTTTCATTGTAACCTCCTTCGCGTTTATGTCCCTTCTCA
>Ga0080004_1127193_pt1 | contig 20554 bp, 27 predicted proteins | sample WasSprMetagenome_FD_69207 | JGI IMG/M metagenome (GOLD analysis project Ga0080004, IMG submission 69207) | Sulfidic aquatic microbial communities from Washburn Spring, Yellowstone National Park, USA - WS (SPADES assembly) (version 2) | ecosystem: Environmental > Aquatic > Thermal springs > Hot...
GAAGCGGGAGCGAGAGGCAGTTAATGCAGAGAATCGGGAGGGTTTTAAGGCACCGCGACGGAAAAACAGCTCTGGTCGTGGAGATTGTAACAAGGAACACGGTCGAGGAGAAGATTGCTGAGAAGAGGTGCAGAGCACTGTCGTTCTACAGGGTCAGACCGCAAGTTGTTAAAATCTAAAAAAATTTAAAAAATCACTTCTTAACCCTCCTGAAGAACTCAAAGTCGTTCATGTCCTCGAGCACGTGCTTGACCGTTTTCTTCCTCACGGACTTCGCCACCGCCGCTACCGCGATGATGGCTACGAGGGCTATGACCGCGACTATCACGGTAGTCGGGATCGTTATCCCTATCGGGCTCGGGGCTGGTGGCTGAGATGGGGTTTCAAAAGTTAAAGTCTTAACGCTCGATGTGCCGACATAGATGTCATCCTCGGGGAGGGTATAGGTAATCATGTATGTCGTGTTTGTGGTGAAGTTGGCCTGAGCCACGAAGTTGCCCGAGCTGTCCGTTGTGGTGTTCGCATAGGTTGTAGCACCTCCTACTGCTTTTATCTCGATGATCACGTTCCTGTTCGGGACTGGGGCTCCGAAGTAGTCCATGATGCTTCCTTCGAGCTTTACCCTCGCCACGTTGCTTACCTCCTGCATCTCGAAGGGTATGAACGAGAAGGGGAACGGAAGCGGTAGCTTCTTTTCCACGCGGACTTCCCTGCTCTCGATCTTTACAGGGACTTTGTAAACTGCAGTTATTGACGTGTCGTTCTCAAGCGTTATGCTGTAAGTTGCATTCGTCTTCAGCTTGAATCCCAAGCTTTCTGCGGGCAATGTCAGGCTGTAGCTCCCGACGGGCTTGATGATTGTAGCAATTCCCCTGTTCGAGGGCAGCGATTCGTTGTCAAGGGCGAACACGACGTCGATTGCCCTCCCGAGCGCATCTTTCACCTGTAATGTGAGCATGTAACCCTCTATTACCGTCGCGTTTCCCGAGCAGTAGAGCTTTACATACGGGAATGTATAGCTCACCAGCGAGCAGTTATTCAGGATCAGCTGAGGTCTGCTGAAGTTCCTCACGAAATCCACGTAGACATAGCACGGCTCCGTGAGGTTGATTGCAAATCTCGATACCTTAGCGTCGAGGACGGTTATGTTGAAGTCCTTTTGGGCGTAAATTCTCTTGCTTGCGTTCTTGTAGTCTGTCGGTAGCAGTTTGGACAGGATGCTCACGGTAAACGAGTCGGAGAGGTTTGTGTGGTTCACGTAGAACGCAGGGGTTTCAGCGAGCTTCATGTCCCTGAAGAAGATCTGGATCGAGTTGTTCCCTGCTTCAATGGCGCTTGCAGGCGTGGTTTTGTTAGTGTCGATGTTGTAGGCATATATGTCTACACCTCTCACGATCTCTCCATCCTTGCCCAGCACAGTCACGGTTCTGCTTGCGTAAACCGTATTGACGCGGATTATAAGCAACCCGTAGTCGTCGGATTCAGGAACATCTATCCCGAGAGTGAATAACAGGTCTCCCACCCCGAATCCGCGTGTGTTAAAGTTGAAAGACGTGACGTTCGTCAGTACCGCTCCGCTGGGTAGGGTTATGTTGCCTCTTACAGGAAGCACTATCTCGACGTTTTCCCCGAGCACGGCGGTAAGAGTCGGGATTGCCTCGACCCTCTTATCGATCTTCACAATCGCATTCCAAGCCCTGTTCGCGTAAGTCCCGTTCACGATGAGAGTTCCGTTTGCCGTTGCTGTGAAGTTGTAGACGTTGTAGACCCTGCTGTTGCTCGTGTTCTGCCCGAGGTAAGTGTAGCTCACAGAGCTGTTGTTGTAGCTCATATCCGTCAGGGTTACCTTGCTCAGGAGCTCGACTGTGATGTTTGCCCCGTAGTCTGGGTTAACTCCCGAAATGTCCAGCGAGGCGGAGACGTTGTAAACCCTGTCTTGGCTCAGGTATAACGTAATCGGGATGCTGTAGTAGCTTATTGTCTCCGTGTCGAGGTACTGGACTTTTACTATAACAATGCTAGGTATAAAAAGCTTGGGGCGTGTCAGCGGTAGGTAGTCGATGTTGTAGTCGTCGATGACGTATGGCTGGTCGCAGATCCCGTCGCCGTCGCTGTCGCTACACGTGTCGCTGAAACCGTATCCATCTGGGCTTCCCCAGTAGTTTCCTCCTAGGATACCACCCCCTACGATGTTAGTTCCTGCTGTTTTGGTGACGTTCCACGTGTTTGGTCGGGTGTCATAGACGTAGACATTGTATGTATTGCTAAAATAGTTGTTGTAGATCAGGTTGTTGCCTGAAGTGTAGAAATAGACTCCATAATTGTTGTTCAGCAGAACGCTGTCCTTTATGGTGCTGTTGCTCGAATAGGATAGGTAGACCCCTTTGTTGTTGCTGATTGCGGTTACGTTGGTTATGGTGTTGTTGCTCGAAAGGTAGCTGAGATAGATCCCGAGATAGTAACCACTTACCGCCAGATTCTTCACCGTTACGTTGGTTCTGGGAACATAGATCCCGTATCCGTCTCCCGGGCCTGTCAGGGAGTACCCGTTCCCGTCTAGGACTACGTCGTTTGCAAAGATTCCGATGCAATAATACTGCCCTGACAGGAGCCCTGTGATGTTCTGTGTCAGGTAGTAGTACCCGGAGGAGCTTATATCAGTACAACTTGAAATAGGAGTCTGCGCGAGCGCTGGAGTAATCAGAACTGCTAAGAATGCTAGGAGAAGGACTACCTTCGATGCCATACTCTCGGGTTCCATAGAGATTGTTAGCCAAAGAAAATATATATCTTTTTCCGTTTCAAAAACTAAAAAAAGAAAAAAGACTTAATCTTTAAAGGACTACTGGAGCTTCCTGAAGAACTTGTACCCGTTTACCCCCGTTACCCTCGCAGGTAGCTTTGCGGTGACCGTCTGCATGCCGGATCCTAGGATCAGCAGAACCAGTACTGCGACGTCGAGCGCTATGGAGATCAGAGTGTTCATGTCGCTCAGGTCTCCCGTTAGAACGCCCCTAAGCACGGCCAGCAACGACAGCACGAGGACACCGTAATATGCGATGCTGTATTTGAGCATCAGACCGATAGCAAGGGCCAACTGGACTACTCCGAGGACGAGCAAGGAATAGTCCATCATCTCTGCGGTTATTGCGCTGTAGATTGCGAATACCGCTCCAAAGGTTAGCAAGATTGCGGCAAGGGTCAAATAGAGGGATTTGCCCTTCATCTCCACCTTCATCTCCTCACCTCACCTTCCTGAAGAACTCGTAATTCTCCATCTCCCTCTCGAGAACCGCCTGCTTTGCCTTCTTGCCCGACGTGACCAGTATTGCTATCAGACCCACCGCTATGAGCCCGACAATGATCAGCATGTATGTCGGGCTTATGAAGTACTCGCCCGCGTAGTAGAGCACAACGTTGTAGTTATTTCCTGTGGCAAACGTGTAGGAGCTGTCCGTGAGCGTCACATTTGCACCATTCACTTCTATCCTGTCCAGCTTCAGCTTGTAGATAAGCTGTCTTGTCTCGTTTGTAAAGGTCAGCTTCAGGTCATCCTTGAATAAAACAGTCCAGTTCGTGGCAAAAGTCCACGAGACGTTTGTTGCCGCCGTCGGGGTTACCTTTACATCGACCGACACCGCAGAGACTCCAAAAGTTGCGTTCGCAAGCGTTGCGTTCACGGTGAGGCTGTTCAGGGTTGCAAGGTCTATTGTAACTTCAGTAGTGCCAGATACTACGTCAAATGGTGCGAAAATGCTGTTCTTGTTTGTGTTAAGCAACAGGTAGTATGTGCCCTCTGGAAGGTTTAAGGCCACGCTGTTGTTGAAGTCCCCGCTCGCTACTGCGGATCCGTTCGTGGCGAAGACTTTGTATGCTCCGCTCTGGTTCGGCACGGTCAGGTTGAAACTGACTGCTCCCGCTGGCAATACTGCCAAAACTGCTACCAGTATTCCAAACACTACCCAGTTCGCCTTCATCGCTATTTTAATTATCTAAAAAGTATATAAGGTTTTCCCCACCAAACACCAAAAGGAGAACTAACTTGCAGGAACCTTCGGAGAACCGTAGCCCGTAATGAAGTCCTTCCAGAGCGGGTTGTAGACTACTCCGTAGTTGCGGGTAAAGAGAACAAAATCCTCCGCGGTCGGAGGTCTGTTCTTTGTCTCGGTAAAATACTCGTAAAAGCATGCAAAGACTGCCGCAACGCTCGGGCAGGCCATGCTCGTCCCGGACATCAGTATGTAGTACCCGCTCCCTTCTGGCATGAACTGAGATCTGGTTGAGATTACGTTCACTCCTGCTCCAACAAAATCGGGCTTTATCCACTCGCTCGGGACTACTGGAGGATATGGGTCTCCGACCGAGCTGAAAACCGCCAGCTTACCTGAGTACGGGTCGATTGCCCCGACGGCAAATACTGCTCCCTCTTTCGCTGGTGAAAGAACCGTCCCGGGGAGAGCATATGCGTTGCCTGCGGACGCAAACACGAAGATCTTCCTGTCCTCTATCAGCTTCCGAAAGGCTATATCGGTTGGCGAGGGTTTAGTAGATTTAGGCGCAGATCCGAAGCTACAGCTCAGTACTTTTATGTTGTATTTTTCCGCATTATCGTATAGCCACTGCAACGCGTTGAGAATTGTCTCCTCGGTAGCATACCCTTCGTCCGTGAAGGCCTTTATCATTACAATCCGCGCCCTCGGAGCTATCCCGGTATAAAGAGATTTTGCATTTCCCTGTCCTGCAATTATCCCCGCCACGTGGGTTCCGTGCCCGTTCGCGTCGAGGTAAACTCTGTTTGGGAGAGTTCTCGTAACTGAGAGATCCCATTGAGCCAGATTTTTCATCTGCTCTGGAGTGTATCCTTCGGTCTCGACGTAGTAAAGCCCTCCCGTGCTGTTCAGGTACAGGGCTGAGACCAAAACACGGATTATGCTTTTCCCGTTGTAGAAGAAGTCCGGATGAGTGTAGTCTATTCCCGTGTCTATGATCGCAACTGTTACCCCTTTCCCAGTCCAGAACTGGTTTGCCCCATGCCACCTGCGCTTTGCATCGTAGCTGAGGTCGTATGTGTAGTAGCTACTACTCGCACCGATTTTGTGGGGGGGAAGAGCTATTTTCGCTTCAAACGGAGAATATTCCGACCAGCTGTATGCATAAATCAAATTCTCGCTTTCAAGTATGCTCTTCAGGTCTTCACCCGACATGTAGATATAAGCGATCTTGATGTCCCCGAATTTCCACTCCCTGAGTATCTCGAAAGAGGCGGGCAGGTAATCTCTGTAAACCACGGTGGCATAAGCGTCCTTCCCCTCCATTGCGAACTGGTATAGCGCAGGATCTGCTTTAGAAATTTCATTCAGGTACTGCGCAGAGTGGATCGTGTAAAGCAATGTTGTGAAAACGACCAAGGGGAGGATATATCCGATATGCTTCAGCGGAGGGATTGCCCTCTGCTTGTCGAGTGGTTTGAAGTACTTCATAGCTTTCTGAAGAACCTATAACTCTCGATCTCCTTTTCCAGCACAGAGGCTTTGGATGCCTCTGCGGATAGGGCCAGTTTCCCTGAAAACACTTTCACGTCGTCTACAATGTCCGATATCGCACAGAGTGTTATGGCTACACTTATCACAACCAGAGTCGCGAAGAACCAAGATTCAAAGCTGTACCAGTAGACCACGGAGATGATCAGCATGAACAGACCTGTCAGGGTCAGGATAGTCTCGAAGATGATATCGAAGGGGGCTAAGTATGCAGGAATTGGATGCTTTCCCGTTGTGATTCGGTAAACGTCCTCGATCTGGTCTATCGACGCAAGAACAAAGATGACTCCTATGAGGGGGTTGATTTTGAAGATATAGTAAGCTAAGGCCAGTAGGATAAAAAAGGATATGCTGTTAATAACGACCCTTACTGTGTCTCCGATGCCCATGATTTTACTCTAACTTCCTCATGAACTTGAAGTCCTCCGCGTCCACGACCGACGCCGTGATCTTCTTGCTCTTTAACCTAACAAACACTACTACCCCAGCCACTACCGCAAGCGATATGAGGATAGCGTTCGTGGTCAAATCAAGTATTGCGTCGCCCGTAGCGATCACGAGGGGGATTATTCCGCGTGCTATCAGCCCTGCAACGATCATCAAAACACCTACTATGAATACCATGAACACGCTTGTAGCATGCCCCGCAAAGACTCCTTTTGTTTCAAGATAGTTTGCGAACAGAAATGCCACGGTTATCCCTATCACCGCTATCCCTGCCGCCAGCGGATCCAGCAGTTTTATCTGCCCTCCCACCAATATGAATATCGCAAACGCCACGACGCCCAAAAACACCAGCAACTCCGTTTTAGTAATCTCAATCGGTTTGCGTTCTGCCATATTCTTAATTGATTTAATAAGTATTTAAATTTTTTGCAAGTTTTTCTCCTAAAGTCATCCAAACCTTTTGAAGTACCTCCGCTCCGGATTTAGCCACCTAAAATCGGCTCTAATGGTCGCTGAAACGGGAGAGACTTTCCTAAACTCCCTGAAGAACTTCAGGTCGGTCAGATCGAAATCTGCATCGAGTGTGATCGGGACTCTGATCGGTTTTTTCTCAACAAAGATCTCCGATGCAGTTGAGCTCTCCGATGCGTGCGCAGACTGCCCCTCTTTTCTCTCCTTGAAGATCTCGGGTCTGGCGAATTTCACAGATGCGTCCGAGATTATCGCTGAAATCGCTATCCCTGAGTTGTGCAGAATGTGGAACAGTACTGCGTAGAGCCCGTATCCTGCAAGCCAGCCGTAGGAGAAGAAGACCGCGGAGAAGGCGTAATATATGCATGCGCTCAAGACGAAACCGATTCGGGTTCTCAATGGTATGTCAGACGGGAGGTATTTCAACTGCCAGCTCGGGTGGGCCAATACCCAGACTGCGTTACCCACTATCAGTCCCGGCAATCCCAGAAGGAGTAATGGAACTCCCCTGAAAGCCAGCTCTTCCACAAAAGGCATTAACAACCCTGTCAGAGTTAGGTTGTCGAAGTGCTGGTCAAACTTCGTGGATGTCGGGAGCAGGAAATACCAGTCCTTCAGCTTGAGGACTTTTTGATCTATAAATATGCGTACCATTGCGGGGACTGCGACAAGGGCTACGTAGAGGACGCTATACCATGCTAAAAAGCTCATGCCGTCCATAACACCAGCCCCGCGGAAAAGACCGCTGAGAGGAACAACGCAGTAATGACCGCAAACGCAGGATTGTTCCCGTCAAACCCCTTCGGCAGAGACGTGTAGATCCCGTATATGCTTGCACGCTGAAGCAGAGATGTGATAAACGCAATTGTGTAGATTATCATCCCGTAAATACCGAAAATTTGCGTCGCTGTGAGAAACATCAGATAACCAAAGATAAACGCCAGAGTTACTCCGACGGCTTCATTATCCTTGAAGTACCTGACCGTGTAAACCACCGGAAGGCTGACCGTTGCGAATAAGGCTTCCCCAAATCCTACCAGATGTGTGAACAGAGAAACAAAGAAAGAGGTCAATACTATCGTTACGAGGAGACATAGCGTTCTTCCGTCGCCAGCAAGATCCATGTCCCTTTCAGGAGGCATATCAGAATTCGGAGCTCAGGGCCCAAGTAATTCTTTGAGACTCGTCGATGCATGTGAGCAGATCCCCGACCGTTTTCGCAACAGTAGCGCAAGTCCTCACGACGTCCTCCTTCAAGTCTGCGAGGGTGGTATTCCCTGCGGAGGCAAATTTCAGCTCTTCAAGCACTCTATTAATCGTTTCCTCTGTCACGGGGTTAGAAAGCTCTGAAGCCCATTTCTTTTTCAGCTCCGCGACCTTCTTTCTCGTCATAACTGCGCTGTCGTAGACGCACTTCCCGAACTTGCCTTTTCCAAGCGTGGAACAGAATTCGAGCACTCTCTTTTCGAGAACACACGAATTTCTCTCCTTGTCCAGCCCGTAGATGCTTAAAACATTGCAAGCTTTGGCAACAAGCTCTCCGTTCTTATCGCCCGCTTTCTCAGCCATGAATATATTGGCATGCTAAAAATATTTAAATTCTTCGAATGGGTAAAACACTCTGCTGTTCAGCGGTAGTGAATATCGGTTCACGCTGTTTTCTAATTACTGTAACCGCCAAGGCCCCAACCGCAAAGAAGAAGAAAATCCCGTAGGGGAATCCTGCTAGATACAGCACAAGTGCAATTGGGGCTTCCACCGCTGAAACGATCACGCGATAGGTCACGGGCAACTCTTGCTTTCTCGATGAGTAGAGCGTGTACGCAAGAGTATCTATTAATAATATAAGGAGTAATATCATCATCAGCATGTCCATCTCAGCACGGTGCTCCTCGACCCACTCGGGCGGTAGCCTCCACCCGTATTCGGAGATCTGCTCGATCATTTTTTGCAGGTTGAACTTGAAGAGGTCGGAGGCGAGAGATAAGATCATCCAGACGTTTACGAGTACTATAAGGATTGCCGAGATTGTCGTTACCAGTTTCGTCGTCCTCTCGATTTCCTCAAAGTCCTCGAATGCCATGTATATAGTACATTTAGATGTATATAAAACCTGCAATCAGGCTTTTAAATGTAGCAGGTTCTACTCAAAAAAAGAGAGACAAAAAACAAAACGAATAATCTATTCCGCCCGTTCCCCTTTGAAAATATTAAATTTTTGCTTTTTTAAAGCCTATGGATCTGAGCAGTTCCATGACCGCTACGCCATGCATATAGTCCTTCAACCTGATTGTTCTGTCGTTTCCGTTCTTGCCAAAAGAGATGTAGCAGATCCGCTCTGTGAAGTCTATGCGTGCTTTTGCACCGCTACTGTGAATGAGCTCAACCCTGAGCGACGGCGCCGAGATACTCCTCAGCACTCTGAGCTCTTCCGCACGCCTACGAACTGCCTCCGAAGTCCTCCCAAGGATTCGGGTCAGGATATCAGTAGGAATCTTGTGGTAGTTCTCTTTGAGGTAGTCCTCCTCCTCGACACTCCACTTTTTTCCTCCCATGTCACTTCACCAGTTTAACCAGCCCTGCCTTCGGGAAAAACAGAATCCCCTGCTCCCTGAGCTTCGAGATTATCTGCTCCGCCTTTATCCTTGGAATACCGCTTTCCTCTGATTTTGTAAGAACCGCCTCCAGCGGGGCTCCGTTTCCGCTGTCAAGAGAGTTCACGATTGCCCTTATTGTCTCTATCTTATCCCGCGTCCTCGCCCCAATGCCTGTGAGGGCGTATGCTATGTCGAACAGCCCCGTCTCCGGGTCTACAGCCCATGTGCTCAGCGATAGCTCCATGAGATTTATCGCCCTCTTGGCATCCTCCACCGAAGCGATGCTACTCAGCCTTATCTTTGCAAATGCCTCGGTCATCCTCCTGATCGCTTCTAGCTGTCTCGCCGTGATTGCAACCCCTTCCCTTGCCCTCTTCCTGAGCGAGACATAAAAGTTTTCTATCTCTTTCACAGCTTCGTCGTCTATATCCACTTCTTTTATGAGCTCCTTCGTATATGTGATGTATTTCCTGAGCAAATCTGCAGGGATAGGGGGCGTCCTGTTCTCATTTTTCTTGAAGAGAAACTTGGTTATCTGCCTGTCTCGCTCCTCGCTGGGCTCGTCAAGGATCACAAAGATCAGGTCAAACCTCGAGAGCAGATTTGATTCGATCGCTATCTGCTCCGCAAGTGCGCTCGACCTGTCAAAGCGACCGAACTTCGGATTCCCCGCTGCGAGGACAGCGCATCTGGAGTTCAGAACTGCATGGATCCCTGCTTTGCTTACCGTGATCGTTTGCTGTTCGAGTGCCTCGAGCATGTGTTCCCTGTCCTCCTTTCCCATCTTTTCTATTTCGTCTATAAGCGCTATCCCCTTGTCTGCGAGGACTAAGACACCTGCTTCGAGAGCCCATCTCCCTTCCTCATCCTTTACCGCGCTCACCGTGAGCCCTGCCCCCGTCGTGGAATAGCCCGTGCTCAGAACCGCTCTGGGCGCGATTCTCGCCACTTCCCTGAGGAGCTTAGACTTCGATACTCCCGGATCTCCGACGATCAGGACATGGATGTCCCCCCTCCTGCCCGACTCGTCGTTCTTGCAACCCCCGAAGAGCTGGAGCGCTATTGCGAGCTTGATGTCCTCGTAACCCATAACATTTGGGGCTATGCTCGAAACGATCTTATTGTATATGTCTGGGTCGTTCGCCAGAGCTTTGATCTTTTCTTCATCTTCAGCCGTGATGTTGATCGTCCTGTAATCCTTCTCAAGAAATTCCACGCTGTTCGCTTCGAGGTATATCCTCTCCTCTGCTCCGTGCTCCTCCAAAACTTCCGCCTCGCTACGGATTATCCCGTTGATTATAACCTTGTCCCCTGCACGGATATTCTCGGTGAGCTCGTCAAAGAGCCAGACATCCAAGAACGTTGGCAATTCGTTCGCCTCCAAATTTTCCGGGAGATCCTGCAGGACTACCCGCCTGAACGGGATCCTGACCACGCTCCTCGTGTCTGGAATCAGCTTCACCCTGTGTGTCGGGCACTTTGAGATGTCGAGTTTGAGCCTGTTGTCCTGCACCGTTGCCTCGATTTCAAAATCCCCCTCCGGGCACACGTAGACCGCCCTCTTTATGAAGGGCCTGACCTGACTCACCCTCCGCACGATCCCAACCACGGACACAAACCTGTCGATGCAACTCACGCCGACGTCCTTTACTAACCTCTTGTCCTTTTCGGGAAAGTCCACGAAGCGGACTCTGGCTTCGCGGGGCGTTACACCGTAAATGTTGTGGACTGACAGCAGACCTCTGACTGCGTGGTCTATTACTGTGTCGGGGTGTTCCAATAGCTCTTCATAGAGCCTCATCTCGTAGAACATCAGCAGATCTCTCAGAACGTCTACATGCACGACTAACGGGGCTACCCTGTAATTGGGCCCGCCTAAATCAAAGAGCCTACGGTTTATCTCTTCCCTGTAATATTCTTCAAAAAATTCACTCCAGATCTCTGGACACGTCAGCATCCTTCACCCCCTCCTCGAAGTTCAGGTCTACATTGTAGTGTTGTTTAAAAACCCGAACTACAAAGAACAGGGAGGTTCTGTTTTTCTCCGCTATCGTTTCTAGGATGGAATAAACCGTTTTTCTGGGCATGGAGGACAGGTTTGACGATTTAAAATACTTGCTCAGATCATCTTTAATTAGCTCGTATTTGTATCTGAGATAGCTTATGTATTCTGCTATCTCCGCTATTTCTTCTTTCCGTTTGTTCACTACCAAAAGCAATTTCTCCTTCTTGCTTTCAAGCTCTCTTATCTTCGCCTCACGCTCTTTTATATTGTTCTCGCATTCTCTTATTTTCATTTTAAGCTCCTCTATCCTCATTTTGTGTTCCTCGATCTCGTTGCCGATCTGCTCCACCTGCTGTTTTATATTTTCGAGAATTTTCTGCTTGAGCTTCTCCTCGTCAAAGAAACTGTCTGGCAACAGCGTGGTTATAACTGCATCAGCCATCAGGCGGAATACCTCCGAAACGTCTATCCCCAAAAAGTTTAGAAACTCCTTGTATTTTGGGTCGATCCTCCCCGTTACAACAGTACTTTTAACCATCCCGACACCCCCATGACGCTTAATTTGCCTCTTTCCGAGCGAGCTTCTCAATGTGCTCCACGTCCAACTCCTCGACCCTTTCCGAGATCAGCCATCGGATCCATTCCCCAAGACTCCTCTTTCCATCGAGTGCCGAAGCAATCTTGGCTCTCCTAAAAAGGTCTTCGTCTATCAGTATTATCAACTTCTTTCTACCAATTTCCGATGCCATGATCCTTGAGTGATCTCAAAGTATATAAAAGTTATCCTTTTGATACATATTCTACATACTATAAATTTTTGTCAGATCTATATATCTGTCTTTTTCAACTCTTACAATTTATCCCGAGGTGTAATACACAATTAACGACAAGTGTATTACACTCGACACCACTTTCGGAAATATGAGTGTAATACAGCATTTGCAGATAGTGTATTACTCAAATCCACATATCGTTGAGTCTGCAAACTTTTTTGCGAAATTGGCGTTTTTGTAAAGTTTGTGTTTTTGCTTCTTTTGCACTACTAAAGCTCGCATTTTTTTGCATTTTTTTGCATTTTTTTGCATTTTTTTGCAAAGTTTGCAATGCAAATATTTATATATCCAAGTACTAGTATTGTTAAATATGGAGAACAAATACTACTGGCGTTACTATAGAATGAAGCAAAAAACCAAAAAACTAGAAGAAGAGCTCGAAAAACTGAGAAAAGATGTTGAGCGCTATAAAAAATCTTATGAGGTGGTAGGAACGCTTCTAGTGGCTATGGTTCGCTTCTATCGTAACAACGTGGTTAGTGCTGAGCGAATTGCTCGCTACAGAAACGCTTTAAAGGAGCTCAAATCACTAATAGATCCTAAGACGTATAGCTTAATAGCACCTACCTGTGAAAAAGCGATAGCAGAGCTTGAAAAAAGGCTTAAAGAGAGCCCGAAAAGCTAAAACACTCCGTGCAACAGTTAGATCTTATTACTTTTTATTTTTAGATATTATTTACTCATTTTTCTAATTCCTTCTATATTTCCTAAAGAGGGTCTCTAGAAAACAATGTGTCTGTATTACACCTCAAGCAAGAAGTGTAATACAGACACACGCTTTCTAAATAAGGGGGTTTTGACGATATTCCTTAAATTAAATAAAAAGCACTTTATTTCTTGAGAAGGGACTCTAGAGAGATAATGTGTCTGTATTACACCTTGAGAAGGTAGTGTAATACAGACCCACGCTTTCTAAATAAGGGGTTTCGAGAGAGATAAAGCTTTTTTATTTTATTTTTAGAATTTAAAGTGATACACAATAAAGTGATACACAACATGTCTGTATTACACCTTGAGAGAGTGGTGTAATACATGCGATTTTCCCTTAAAAGATAAAGGGGGACTGGTCAGACTACCCATTTAGGAAAAAAAAGTGGGCCTGTATTACACCACTTTCTTAAGGTGTAGTACAGACTCATTTCTTCCCTAGACTCCTCTTCAGGAAATAAAGTGCTTTTTATATATTTCCCTTAAAAGATAAAGGGGGACTGGTCAGACTACCCATTTAGGAAAAAAAAGTGGGCCTGTATTACACCACTTTCTTAAGGTGTAGTACAGACATGTTGTGTATCACTAAGAGTCTACATCAAATTCTAAAAAGTGAGTTGCTCCATGACTGAATTCGGAAGCTTCAGAAAGCTTATATATTTTGAGATGCGCTAAATACAATGAAGGGGGTGAGGAAAATGAAGAGGGTGAAGAGGGAAGTTGAAATAGCAGAAGAGTTGCCGGAGGGTTGGGCACGAATAGATAAAGGTCTGTATGGTTGGTATGTCTGTAGTGAAACATGTGAGGATGAGGAACCATGTGAAGAATGTGAGCCGTTGCTTGAGTTGGTTGTGAGGGATGTGTACAAACCGGGCGAAAGACTAGCTATTTATGTCAGGGACAAAAAGGTTGTAGATGGAGACGAGGAAGTTAAGAAGTTTTTGAAATCGAGGGGGATACCCGTCCCCTTTGTCGATTAATCATTCCTGTTCTGGTCTTTGCGTAGTGGTGGTGAGTAGAACCTACTACACACAACTTAGGGTTAAGATCTCACCTCCAGAGATTAGAACAAAAAAACGCTAAACTTTTCCGAAGAACTTGAGCTGGAATTTTCCGTTTCCAAGCTTCTGTATGACGTTCCCCGCAACGTGCAGAGCAAGAATATCCCTTAAGTGCGTGTTCGGCAAAAAGTCTATCACCTCCTTTAGGGAAAAACTCCGTCTGTTTTCGTTCTCGAGTTTTTTGATGAACTTGCTGGCGTAGATCTCCGCAAAAATGGCGAGCGGTTCATCCTTAACCTTCTCTCTCTTTTTTCGAGCCATGGCTGAATTCACCCCCGAAACATATAAGATTTTCTATCACTCATATGTAGTAGCTACTACATCAGTATAGTGCTTCCCGCACGGATATGGCTTGAGCCTTCCGAGCTTCTCGATAGCTTTGTGGGGGTCTTTTCTCAGGTTCCCCAGCCTTCGCCTGTATAACGGGCATGGCAGGACATCAAGCTCAGCCGTGATGACCACCTGTTTTCCCATCGGGCAGTTGTTCGGCAGTACCCCGAGCTTCTCCTCTTTTACAGCCTTTAGTGTCGCAGGTTTGATTTTTGAGTGGAATTCGGGCATCACAAAGATCTTTTTCTCGGGGAACTCCAGCCTGATCTTTCTCAGATCATCGATATTCGAGTCCATCAGGGTAAAGCGGATAAAGCTGTTTTTCGTGCTCTTGAGAATGTAAACAGCGTTCTCCCACAGCCCGTCTATCCCCCTAATCTCATCATGCCTTTTCCCGTATGCGTCGAGGGACACCTGAATGAAGTCAGCATCGCACGCAAGGATTTTCACAGGGTTGAAGCAGTTCGTGACCACGGTTACGCTTCCGTATGTCTTTGCGAGGTTCACGTATTTTTCCAGATCGCTGACCGTGCTCGGTTCCCCGCCTGAAATCGTGATCTTGTTCGGCTCAAAGATGTCGAGCACGTCTCTGAACGTCTGCAAGTCGATACTGCTTTTGCCTTTTCTCTCCCTCTTGACGACGCAGAAGGCACATTTTGCAGGACAGGAGTTGGTAATCTCAGCGATCAGGTGCATTCAGCAACCCCCCGCTCTTTTCATCTCTTTCTCAAACTCGAACATAGTATCGAGGTCATCGGAGCCGTTCTCGAACTCGTTTTTCCTCTTCTTTTTACCGAAGTCGAGCAGACCCATGAAGTATACTTATATAACCAATATAAATACCTTTCAAACGGGATTCGATTGAAGCTTTTATATACATGTGCAGACATTAACAGTTTGATGGAGTGGGCGAAAATAATCTCTCTGGGAGCGTTCTTCTTCGCAACAGGGGTGGCAACGGGGATAGCAATCAGCAGTTACTATTACGAACCTCTCTCCGTAGCAGTATCCCGCTGGGGAGGGTTTACTATGGTCTTTTTGGCAGTTGCGGGTTTTGCGGTCGGGGTATTCATCGAGAAGTACAGGAGGCAAAAATTCAGACCACTAGTCGTCGGGAGGGTGGAGCATGCGGGGATGGACGTCTTCAAAGCCGTAAACGCCACGATGAGGCGGGTTGGTTTGGTAAAGGTTAAGGGGGAGTCGAGATGATAGCGGAAGAAGATAGGATGGCCAAGATCCTTGCGGACAAGATAAACGAACGCTTCAGGATAGCGATGGATGACCTGAAGAGCAGAATCGAAGCAGTAGACCGCAGGGTCTCCAGACTCGAGTCCGAGAGCGTGGACAACATGGCAAAGGTGATCGAGGCAGTTTTTATGGCCTCGGTTAAGACTGAAATCAAGAGGGTCTCTCTCGATCTCCTAAGAGACCTAAAAGACGAGACAGAATCCCTGAGGAACACAGTTGCATCTCTGCAGAACCAGATAACCAAGCTGGCGACTGTTGTGGAGAGCATCAGGGTTGACGAGGAGAGGTACAAGTCCTGCGTGGACGCCCTGAGCGCGGAGGTGAACAAGTCCACTCGGGCATTGGGGAACGCGTTGGCTTCATTCAGCAAAAAGATGGACGAGTCCGTGGAATCTCTCAAATCCAGAATGGAAGAAATTGCTGAAGAGGTCTTCAGGGCGGATGCGATCTCGCTCGAGAACACGCTGAGGACGACAGTCTCAGGAGTTGTCTCGGAGAGGCTTGACAGGCTCGGGAAAGAGCTCTTTGAAAAGATCAAGATAGTGGACGACTTCGCAGTAAGGGTCAGAGACCTTACAAATATTGTTCAGGAACTGCAGAAGGCCGTCGAGGAACTTGCACAGGGTGCGGGAAAGTCGGGCATTACTTACGTGGAGGAGAAATCCAATAAGCAAACAGAGTCTGAAGAGCCATCTGACCAGTTTGAGATAAGTTGACGGGTGACCCTCGTATGGATCTGCTCACAAAAGATGACCTCTTACCGATCCTGAGGAGAAAGGCAGGGGCCACGACAGCGGAAACCGTGCAGTCGAGCACTTTCAGGCACCCAGAGCTCTACGGGATCCCGATATTCATCATCGGATATGGGGGCAGGGTTGCGCACTACGCGGGGCAGTACATCGCTCACAGGGAGATCAGGAAGTACCTCAACGGAAAAACTGAAGTCTACTGGAGGATAGTTGTGGGCTTTGTCAGGGTCTTTGCGGAGCATAAGAACGGGGCAATCGTTGAGATCTTCTCAAACGGTCTCCCGAGTGTCGGGTTTTACGAGTTCATGAACTCCCCGAGGGACTTCAGGCTTTTCGAAGATGTAAAGGAGAATGAGGAGATAGAAGTCCCCGAGCAGTCGCTGATAAACATTGAGGGAGTCCTCAGCGGGGAAGACGCTTTTCTGCTGATCGACGCCACGGGGGCGTTCAGGGAGCTACCGCACGACCTCTTTGCGAAGTATTCAGAGCTACGCCACGCATACAACACGCTCCAGAGACAGATATACGATGCGAGCGAGACGATCAAAGACCTCAGGTTCGAGCTCGACTTTGTGCAGACGGAAAACCGCGTCTTGAGACAGCAGACCGACAGGCTCAAGCTCAGGATCTCGAGCGTTGCGGGGGCGCTGATCCACTACAAAGACGAGCTCCTCAGGCAGAAAGAGCTCATGGCGTTCTACGTGTCCAGACTTGAAGCCGTTAAGGACGGGAAAGACAAGCTCGAGGGCGTCCTGAGCGACCTCAGGAAGTTCAGCGATACCTTTGCAGACCTCGCCGTCAGGATGGCAGAGCAGATCTCGAAAGTGGAGGGGCTGAAGGCAGAGGTGGAGGCTTTGGAGGCGGAAGCGGAGAAGCTCAAGCGGAAGAAAGAGGCCCTGAAGCCCGAAGAGAAGGGGGAGGAGAAAGGGGTGGAAAAGAAAGAGAGAAAGGAGGAGGTAAAAGGTGCTGAGGGAGCTGAGGCAGAAGGCGAATGAACTGATAGACATGCTCGAGAACTACCACCGCTATGACTACTCCGCAATATCCGAGAAGCTTGAGGAGATAGAGTCGGTGGTGGATGCGATCATCACGAACCTCCGCGGTGCCAAGCTCACGGATCTGAAGTACAAGGTATTCACGGATATGCTCGCAAACTACAACGGGGTCGTGCAGGCGCTGAGGACTGCGATCTACACCAGAGACTTCTACACGGCGAGAAAGAGGCTGGACGAACTCCTTGAGACTGTCCGCAACCTCTACAGGCACCTCAGCTACCTCAGCGGGGAGATCTACCTTCCGACGCAGGCCAGCGAGCTTGAGGTGTTCATCCCGAAAGAAGAGGTCGCGGAGCGCTACGAGGAGCTCGACGCGAGGCTCCGCAGGGCATCGCACGTTGCGAGGATAATCTTTGCGAAGTTGCTCGACTCTCCTCTGCGGGAGATAAACCTCGAACATTTACCCTTTATCGTGGGGATTACAGACAGGCGTTTGCTCAGCAGGGCTGTTGAGGAGCTCAGGTTCCTACTGCCCGATGTGGTAGCGGTTGTGCCGGACATCAGGAGAGGAGGGGTAAAGCTTGTGCTGAAGAGGTGACCGCAGATGAGCGTTACGGCGATGAACGACTTTGTGAACTTTGTCGTTGATGCCGTGCTGAAGGTACTGCTCAGGAGGCCCGCAAAGGAGGAGGTAAGTGTATCTTTGGCCCCTGCGCTGAACCTTGTAAGGAGCGGGGAGTTCGCGGAGCTCAGGGGCAGGCACGCCTTCTACCCCAAGTTCCTCGTTGAGGAGGGTATGAAAGTTAAAGGGCAAGCGGAAGGGGAGAGGATATACCTGAGCTGGAGGGAGCTCGCGAGCGATAAGTTTTTCGAGGACGTTGAGAAGATGTTTGAGATGTTGCAGAAGAGGAAGCAGTAGGAGGTGCTACTGTGGCTGTTACCGTCCGACTACAGTTCAGGCCCACGTGCCCGAGGTGTGACGAGCTGATCGAGAAGCTGATGGAAGTATCTGCAAGGACGGGGATCGAGTTCATCCCTGAGATGGTCTCCACAGAGCTCGAGACTCACTTGGCTTCGGATGAAGTTCACAGGACTTATTCAGAGGAATGGATGAAAGAGCATGGAACCCAGAAGCAGAGGGCCCTATACGAAAAGGCTAAACCGCTTTTCAAGTATCTCGAAGACTCCTCGACCGTCCCCGTGCTCATTGTGGAATGGGATGACGGCGGAAAGAAGAGGCAGATCATCATAAAGGGTTTCTCGCAGGAGAAATTCGATATTGCGGTAAAAAATTTAATATATATGATAAGCAGAATTACACTCAGATCATTATGAACTCGGAGGACCTTCTCATTGGAAACATCTGCATGGGGGGTAGCGCAGTAGCTTTGGCATACTGCTGTTCTGCATCAAAAGACTGCCCGTTGCGGGATAGAGTTCTTTCCGAGCTTGAGATCCCGAAAGAGAAGTTCACGGAGATAAAGGAGAAGCACAGAGTCGAAGCAGATGTCTGTTTCGGAAACCTCGCATACTGCTGTTCTCTTGAGAAGGAATGCAACAGGAGGGACAGAGCGCTTGAGAAGCTCGGGATGAGCAGAGAAGAGTATATCAGATACAAGCTTGCAATTGCAGAGGAGTTTCATTCCCTTGTAGGGGAAAGGCTGTTCTCCGTTAAGCCCCTGCGCACGTATGTGGCCAATGCACTCGACCTTGACAACGGGAAGGAATACCGCATTGTCATGCTCGGCGACGGGGAAGTCCTGAGAGTTCTGACTTCAGAGGAAGTCGGGTGCGTTGACATAGGGAAAGGGAGGATTGCGTGCGTATATCTCAGGGGGGAAGAGCTCAGGAGGCTCGCGGAAATAAGCAAGGAAAACGGGCAAAGCATCTCAAAAACAGCAAGAGATGCGGTTTTGTCGTATCTTTCGGCCCGTGAGGTGGTATCTTCCCTTCTGAATCCGCGTGTAGGAACTACTGCACATACGCTCGAACGGACGGATGGCAAAAAGCTTAAATAGTTGAACGTGATATATTCACACGGGTGATGTAGGATGGCGGAGATTGGAAGCGGAATGGGTGCAGTTAGGGAGTTTGCCAGAAGGTGTGTTGAGGCCGGGGGAATACCGATATTCAAGACGAGGTTCGGCGGGAAGAGATTCGAAAACAACGCTGTTGTTGCCGCCTGCTGGGGCAAAGCCAACGTCGTGAAGGGCGGAAAGATTACAAACGTCCCGCTCGACGTCATAGAGAAGATGGAGAAGACCAGAGGAGACTACAAGTGGATCCTCGGTCAGTAATTTGATTCCCCCCTTTTCTTTTTTCTTTTTTTCGCGAAAATCTTTAATACTATTATAGTGTAAAGATACGTGATGAGCACGTTGAGGTGGGTCATACTGTTATCGGTAGCCATCGGATTACTCGGAGCGATGACACTAATAATAGCTACTGCAGAAGCCCAGAACTACGCAACGATACCAATCCCGATGTGGAATGTCACCCACAACACGTATACTGCTTCCTTCATAAAAGAGGACTATGTTGTAATTTTCACATCGCATGGAGACATCGATCTGGGTTACAACTACATCTCTGTTTATCCTGACAGCTATGCGTATATCTATGCCATAAACGGGACGCTGGTTAAGCTGGTTAAATCTCTTGGCGGAGGAGCCACATACAGACTGAGCGATTATACATGGGTCTGGAGCAGAAGCGGATTCTTCAGCGGGAACGGAAGGTATCTGGTCGAAGACCCACAGTACTATGGAACAGAAGCGAGGGTAGTTGATCTCGCAACGGGAGCGACAAGGCCCATAAACTTCACGGGAACAGCAGGGAGCACATACTACTACTCCGCACAGCTCGACTACTACGGAACATATCTGGCAATAGGCGAAGGCAACGGCTACACACAGGGGCGCCTTTTACTTTACAAGTTCAACGGGATTGGCTACCAAAAGATCTGGAACTCGATAGCGATAGGAGATATCAGGAGAATTGCCATGACGCTCGACGCGAAATACATCATTTACGGCGCCTTAAACAAGCCATACCTTTACATCGCGGAGAGGAGCGACAACGACACGGTTTCAGTTGTATCCGAAATCCCGCTCGAAGGAGGGGTCGGTGCTCTGGGGATAACGGATCTCTGGAACGTCGGTTACATCCTTGTCGGCACGAATAATGGACACATCTACATCTTCGATGTAAAGTATAACGGGACACCGAAAAACCCGAGCCTCGTGATTCACATAAACAGCTCCACATACCCGCAGGGGACGGGGACTACCGCGAGGTTCTACAACCCGTTCTACAACCGCTACAACCCGTCCGAGAACATCAGGCTCGTGGCATTCAGCACGAACACGGACCCATATGTCTCAATAATAGTCGATATCCAGAACAAGACCTTCTGGAGATATTCGGCTTCTGGTTATGGAAGAGCCACCGCGATAAGCCTGCAGGGCAACTACCTGTTCGCGGGAAGGACTCTCTTTACAACCGTGTTCCCCGATGTGCAGAGCGGGAATCCCAGAATAAGGTTTTCAGGAACCACTTATTTCAACTATG